>OBKS01000116.1_pt1 | contig 85506 bp, 111 predicted proteins | sample 1517381 | NCBI WGS metagenome assembly OBKS01 (sample SAMN04571686, study PRJEB22368) | human gut metagenome | biome: human gut; material: stool | host: Homo sapiens | place: Luxembourg | collected 2012-08-03 | reverse complement strand
AAAATAAAATAGACAACGTAGCATTACAATGGAAAGTTGCTAATAATAATTCAACAGATATAGCTCCATATATGGTATTTAATGGAGATAGTTTCTATTGGGCAGGAGCAAACTATAAAGACCACTTAACATTAGACGGATTTAAGGATTATTATGACTTTGGAGAATCGCAAACTGTAATACTTGCAGGGGATTTCACTAATGTTATAAATCCTATAATATCTAATAAAGCTAAATTATCTCAAAGCGCTAATCTAGCTTGTATGAACAACAACGGACTAACATATTATGATGCAAGTGGAAATAAATTAGGTGCAATAAATTTAAGCACATCAGAACAAAATTATAATATAAATGGTTGTATAGCATTAAGATATAATAAGACAACATTAAGAGTAGATACTGATACTATGGAGTTTACAGGTAGTACTGTAAACAATAAAAATACAACATTATCATCAGCATTTACTCAAGGAACTTATCCAGCGTTACTAGGAAATGTCGCTACAGCTAAAATATACTGGAAAGTAGTCCTAGTGTACAACAGGGTATTGACAGATGCAGAAATAGGTACAACAATGAACGCTATTACAACATTCTTAAATGCGTAATATTACATATAGATGACATTTTAAGGTGTAATGTAATAAAATAGATAACAGGGCGTAACGCCCTGTTATTTTAATAATAGGAAAGATATAGTATAATAAAAATATGGAGGTGAAAGTATATGACTACAGGTAACAGAACACGAAAAGGTCAGATACAATTTAAACATGGATTTGCTAGAGATGTGCCAAAGCGTATGTCAGTAGCAGAACCTGGATTTTCAGTAGATACCTTAGATTTATACATAGGTATGGGTTCTACTAAACCCCCAGTAAATATCACTGGGGGATTAAAAGAACAAATAAAAGCAGTACAACAACAATTAGAAGAATTTGGGACAAGAAAATTTCAAACAGATTTAATAGATACAACAACATTAGAAAAAGTAGGGAGCATATTTATAGATACAGAAGGTATTAAATTCGTAGATAATGACGGGAACATTTTAATAAAAATTGGTTCTGATTTTGACTCCGTTTTTCAAAGTGTTACAGCAACAGATATAAATTGGGAAACATTACAATTATTACGTGTAACAAAGGAAGTACCAAGTACCTTATATGTAACTCCAAATGCAACAGGTGACGGAACAGGACGTAATACTTCAAATAAAGCTGACAGTATAGAGGATATTGCTAGATATATTAAATCCTTTGGGTGTTACTTGGATAAAGACGTAACAGTAAAAATTGATAATGGAGATTATTACAATTTAGACAGACCAGTATTTGAAGGGTTAATAGGTAATGGAAAGATAACATTAGATTTTAGTAAAGAAGTTAAAGGTCAGTATGCAATAAAAGCATGTAACAATACAGTAGTATTACAAATAGAAGGGCAAAGATATAATCATTTAAGTGATATGGGAGCAGTATTAGATAGTCCTAAAGGATGTAACGCTTTATTAGTAGCAGATAATGCGACAATAAAAGTAAAAGGTATACGTAGTAAAAAGATAACGGATACAACATTTATAGACACGTTTGCTTTAGTAGAAAATGGAGGTGTCATATTTGTTAACAACTGTGACGTGGCACAATATGAAAACCAATATTATGGTAATAACATGTTTACAATACATGACCAAAACAATATAGGTAATTGTACAAGACGTTTAGCTGGTACAAGTGGTGTAATGTATTACGGGGGTTACAGAATAAATCCTAAGAATAGTAATGAATTAGATTCTTTATCTTTTGTGGCGTTACATAATTACACTTCACCAAATACTTCTACAGGTAAAGATAGTTTATATGTGCCATCAGCAAGTGGTGGAGGTAGCGAAGGTGGAGGTGAAACTCCTAGTCCTAATCCTAACCCACCTGTTACGCCACCCGAGGAAGTACGTAAGACAGTAAGTAAGGTATTTGATTTAACTAATCTACACACTACAGTGAGTGGAAGTGGTCTATTTACAAGTGCTAAAACTAAACAAATGGGTCAAGGTCACTGGGTTAACTCTAATGGTAAAGCATACCAAAATCATACAGGTCATGGTACAATTCCAACAGAAGTTAAAACTTATGTATCAGATGCAATAGAAGGTACAGTTGAAATATCACTTACATTACACAGAGTAAATTCGGGTCATGGTTATGCTGGAGCAGTACCAGTACCAAAAGTAAAACGCCCTAATGGAGCATATTACAATGAAGGTAAAGGTGTTGCACGTAACAGTAACATCACTTTAACTTTACCTAGTGATATTGTTACAGCAATATGTGACGGAAGTATGACAGAGGTACAAACTTATTCTTCTAGTCAAAATGATTATGCGTTCTTTGATGTGGCTTCAATTAAAGTAACGTGTACAAAGATAATACAAGTATAGGAGGTAGATATTTATGAGTAAATATTTAGTAGGAATAGATGCTGGGCATAGCTTAGTAACAGACGGGAAAAGAACCCCACCAATTTTAGCTGATATAAAAGACGCTAAGGGTAATGTAATAAAGAAAAAAGGTCAAATAATACATGAATATGAGTTCAATAAAAAGGTGTCATATGCATTAGGTGATGCACTTAAAAGATGCCACATAGGTGTGGCATATTCGGGATTTAAAGATAACACAGATACACCTTTAGTCACTAGGGCAAAACATTTTAATAATTTAGGTGTAGATTTAGTTGTATCTAATCACTTTAATGCTAGTGGTAACTGCTTAAAATTCCAAACTAGAGTAAAAGGGTTATTAGTATTAAAAACTAGAGGTTGTTCTTCTAAATCCGTTTCTTTAGCAAATAAGGTACATGCTGAATTAAAAGAAGCATTACAGCCAGAAAGAGATTATGGGGTTGTACAAGATACTGAAATGTGTGGATTTACTCTTGCAATACTTAGACAAACACACGCACCAGCCATTTTAGTAGAATATGGCTTTATGGATTATTGGAAAGAAGCTAAACACATGTTAGACGAGGATTTCATTGAAAAATGTGCTGAAGCAACAGCAAGAGGTGTATGTAAACAATTAGGTGTAACATATATAGCTAAAGGTGTACAACATCATACTGAATTACCTAAATATGTTAGGATAATAAAACCAGTCAACTTTAGAAGTGAACCAAGTTGGGAAGATGATGTTGTTATAAAAGAGTTAGAAGTGGGAACAGCTTTAACTGTTTTAGATAAAGTTAAAGTAGGCTCTAGTTATATGTATAAAACACCATATGGTTACGTTACAGCAAATGAAACATGGGTAGAACCTGTGTATAAATATTAGGACTACACTCTTTGCATTGCAAAGATGTAATACATAATTAAAGGAGGGATGCTTTATGGAAGCATTAGTAAGTCAATATCTTACAGGAGAATTAGCTTTATTAGTAACTTGTTTAATGATTATAGGTAAAGTACTTAAAACGTACAAATACCTAGATAACAAATGGATTCCTTTAGTATTATTACCAATTTCTATTGTTATAGTTTTCGGTATAAAAGGAATTGATTACGTTAATTTTTTAATCGCAATTTTATGTTGGGGTGTAGCAATAGGCGTACACCAAACATATAAACAAGTTACAGGAGCAAAGAGTGATGTAACAGACAAGAAGTAGGTGAACGTTATGGATAACGAAAAATACCTACTACAAGTGTTACAGGATATTGCTCAAATGAACTCTACTTTACAGGGAATACAAAATGACATAAAAGACATTCAGAAAATCGTTAAAAAAGTGGACGTAATAGAAGAAGATGTAAAACACATGCAGAAGGAATTAGATGAAATGGAAAATATAGCAAGTAGAGTACTTCCCTTAGAAGAAAGGGTTAAACTTTTAGAGGATAAACATAAAGCAACGAGTGGGGCGATTATAACAATTATTTCTGCTTTAGTAGTGGAATTTTTTAGTCACTTCTTATAAAATTTGGAAGACAGCTGTAATGGCTGTCTTTTCTTGTTTCGGTCGCTTGACAAGCGTTTAAGGACACGTGTAAAATATTATTAACACTTGAAAAGTGTTTAAATAAATATTGTTAGGTTGTTAAACCTAACGTAAAGAAAGGAGTTATAAGTATGATAGTAATACAGGATAAGTGTTACATTAACGAAGCCGATTTAACTACAAAAGAGATTGAGGAAATTAAAGACGATTTAACAGTGGAAAACCAAGCATATTATAACGCTTTACGTTATTCGGGGTACAACTCAACTCGCATACCTAAGAATATTTATTTATATTCCTATGATAGGAAAAATCACCAATATGTAGTCCCTAGAGGTTATGGTTATACCATGCTAGACAAATACATTGATAAATCCCTGGAACATACTGTAAAGTTCCCACAGAGCCTAATACAGTTAAGAGATGTGCAAAAAGAAGCTGAAAAAGCGTACTTTAATGACACAACAAAAGGATTAATTGTATTAAACACAGGTATGGGTAAATCAATATTAGGGTTACATATTTCTTTTATGTTACGCCAAAAAACTTTAATTGTGGTACATAAAGACGATTTAGTAAAGGGGTGGCAAAAAGATGCAAAAGTAGTATTTGGTGATAAGTTTAAAATGGGATTAATAAAAGCTAAAAAGTTTGAAATAGGAGAGCAAATAACAATAGCCACTATTCAAACTTTAAATAGGTTAGACAGTGATAAGCTACGTTACGTTACAGAAGAATTTGGGTGTGTCATAGTTGATGAAGTACATAGAGCTGGGAGTAAGCAATATGATTTAATCAACGAATTTAAAGGGGCATACAGAATAGGATTAACTGCTACCCTAGAGAGGTCAGATTCTTTCGCCAAAAATATATATGCTATGTTCGGTGATGTAGCTTATTATCATAAAGTTAAAAAATCGGAAGATATATTACCTGTAAAAGTATTTATGCGTAACACAGGTATTCGTTACATTCCTAAGTGTTATAAAAAAGGTACGAAGTATGTACATATTCCTAAAGAAGAATGGCATTTATATCACCCACTTTATAATGTAACGGATGTGCCACATAAATTACTTAAAGGTATAAATTATTTTGACATAGAAAATAACATGGTAGAAAATACCCGTTACATGAAAATGGTGTTACGTGATGTAATAAGTGAAGTAAAGAAAGGTCATAAATGTGTAATGGCATTTAAACAGAAACAGCACATAGATTTATATGCAAAATATTTGGAAGCTGAAAATATAAATCATTACAAATATTATGGTGACAGCAAAGATAGCAAAGATGTAATGTTACAGGAAGCAGAAAAAGCAGATGTGACACTTGTTACATATGGAATTGCGACAGAAGGTACAAATGTTAAGTCATGGCAGTCTTTATTTTTAGTAGCTTCAATAAATGATGCAAAGAATACAGAGCAGATAGTCGGAAGAATACGTAGAACCGATAATAAGAAAAAGGAAGCCTATGTGTTTGATTATTATAGTAATGATGTTTGGGGTACACGTAGACACAAAGACACAAGACGAAGACGTTACCTTGATTTAGGCTTCACAGTTAAGGAGGTGTAACATGTTACGTTATATAAAAAAGGTAATAAAACAACATTATTGTAAACATGTATGGAGTATTCCTTATAAATACTATATAGATTATAACGGAAATAAAGTTGCAACCCGTAGATGTTTACTTTGTGGTAAAGAAAAGAAATTCTATTAAGAGGTGTAACAATGAGATATTTTATATTAAGAATTTTAAATAAGTTAGGATTAGTACATAGTCCTAGCAGAATGTGGAACTCTAGGAAATAGGGTTCTTTTTTCTTATTGACAACTTTTTGGACGTAACTTATACTTATTATTAGATACTGAAAATAAGAAAAACGGAGGTAAAGAGATGAATATTAAAGAATTAGTAATGGAGTACAATAATATTAAAGAACAATGTAAGATAATGGATGCAAAGAAAAAGGAATTAGCAAACAAGATAAAAGAGATAGCAAAAGAAAAAGGAACACAAGATGCTAAAGGTAGTAGTTATTACACTACTGATGATAATTGGGTGTTAGGTAACATAAAAGCCACAACAATTAGATTTAACCAAGATAAGGCAAAAGCATTTTTAGAAGAACATCACAAAGATTTATTGGAACGTGTCACAGATACAGTTGAATATATAAATGAGGATAAAGTTGTAAAACTTGTTTCAGAAGGGTTACTTACTGTAGAAGAAGTGGAACAAATGAGTAATATCTCAGTAAGTTATAAAGTGGATTTAAGACAGCAAGAAGTAGAAGAAGAACCTAAAGAAATGCCAAAGGTTACGTGTAAACCACGTGTAAAAAAATTAGTCAGAAAGTAGGGATAACATGAGAGCTAAAGTTTATACATTAAAAAATGGAGAAAAAATAAAATTATATCCTATCAACGTACTAGCTAATGAATTAGGAAGAACCTCACAAACTATACGAAAATGGGAAGTAGCTGGTATACTTCCTAAGCCGATTTTTAAAGATAAAAATGGTAGAAGAATGTATAGTGAAGAACAGATTGAAACAATAGTTAGGATAGCTGAACAATGTAATGTAAGACAAGGTTACAGTGTTGCTAATACATCTTTTCCTAGAAAAGTGCATGACGCTTTAGGAGAAGTAAACAAACAATATTATTAGAGGGGTGAATAGAATGGCAAACTTAGATAAAGACCCACAAATAGAATATGTGTGTTATGAATTAGTTGGTAGAAAAGGTATATCATATATTCATAATGTGGCAAACGTAATATATAATCAGTATTACGTTTCCCTACAAGACATGGATGAAATGCCTGTAGCAATAATCCCCTACCAAAGACTTTTGGAATTACGTATAAAATACAAAGATTAGGGGTGAATAAAATGACCAACTCATATAAAAAACCTCAAATAAATACAGTAGGCTTGGGTTATTTTGTTAAACCAGTAAGTGACCCGTCTTTAACTTATACAGGTATTAATCCTAGTATTGAATGTGCTGTAATTAAGGACACACTTATAGACTATGCAAGTGACAATTTAGATTTATTAGAGCAAGGTCTTGTATTAAGAATAGACATAGGGTTACAAGATATGCCCGAAGAAGTATGTAATGCTTGTATGGAAGCAGTGAATATTTTAAATGCAAAATATGGTACAGCTTTTTATAAGTATTCATTTAAAAACGAAGGTAATTATACTTATATTATAAAAGAATTAATAAGGGGTGAATAATATGGCATTAAAAAAGAGAGCCAAAAAAGAGGAAGTAACAGAAGCTACTAATGCAAGTATAGCTAAGGAAGTAGTTCAATCAGAAGTGTTAGAAAGGGCATTATATTACGTAACATTAAAATATTGTTTAGATACCACATACCTTTTAACTGGTTTCACTATGAAAGCTAAAGGTATAACAATAGTGGTAAGTAACAATGATGTAGATTGTGCCTTCACTATTACGGGTGTTGATATTGTAGAAGCACTTATTAGTGGAGATGTAGATGTAAAAGATTTAGTATAATAAAGGTACGTCACAGCGTAACAGTTGTGGCGTATTTAATATAAGGGGTGATTACATTGGCAAAGAAAATAATGAAAAAGAAAAGTAAGGAAGCATACGAAAATACAACTGTAACAAAGAACAAGGAAACATTAAAAGAAGGAAATCCTGTAACTAAATTTATGCCTAACGTAGTTGGATTAAGTGTAGGCGTTACATTAAATTTAGGAGATTTTCAATCATTACGTGTTGACTGCTGGATTTCTCAAGAAGTGCATGAGGGTGAAGATAGACAGGTAATAGTGAATGACTTGACAAAAGAGTTACAGGACAATATAAATTATGTATGTGATAAATTCACAGAAGAATAAAATTGAGAGGTAGTGAACATACAATGAACAATATTACATTAGGAATGAAACGTGACACATCAGACATAAAAGATTTATTTAGAGAGCGTAGGAATCAAGCACAAACAAGTGCTAAAAAGGTTTTAATAAAGAAGAAACAAGTACAAAAACCACAAAGAGCCTACATGGCAAAAGCCATAGAAAACTATTCAAGTGCCGATATTCTTTGGTACTATAGAGATAAGTTAACAGCAAAAGGAATAAAGTATTACTCAAGCCAAAAGTTGGATATGCGTTACATGCGTAACATAAAAATTGCACAGCAGACAATGGATAACGAGTTTATCTTAAAGATGTACGATTTTTTAATAGATAGTGGTCAAAAATATTTAGATATGCGTAAAACAAATCCCGATATAATTATTTCGGGGTGGGCAAATAGAATAATAGCTGACACACAAGATTGGATAGACGGAACGTATAATGAAATGCCTAAAAATAGTAAGTTTAAAAACAGGGAATATGAGAAAGTTGCAGATGAACAAAGTAGTATAGGAGAGTGGGAATAATGCGTCCAATAAGAACAACTTTAAGTAATAAAAACTTGATAAACATGGGAGTGCCAAAAGCACTCCTAGATTTATCTTTAGAGGATTTAGATTTAAATGAAAAAATCCTAGATTATGTGCAAGGGTATATTGATAATATTGATAACAGCTTCAAATATAACAAAGGGTTATTTTTGTATGGAAGTAATGGTACAGGAAAAACATCTATTGCATCAATAATAATAAAGGAAGCCTATAAACACCGTTACACAGCAAAACGTATGACATGGGTAGATTACATGACACTTTATACAAGAGCATGGGGATGTAACAACTTTGAATTAAAAATGCATACAGAAGATGTAATAAAGGATATTAAAGATAGAGAATTTTTAGTTTTAGAAGAAATAGGTAAAGAGCAAGATAATAAGTTAGCCATGACATTGTTGGAAGACCTGTTACGTCATAGAGAAGACAAAGGATTTCCAACTATTATATGCACCAATTTAGCACCTAAGAGTGTAGTTGAAAGATATGGGGCAAGCATAGAGTCTTTAATAAAAGGGAATATGACACCTATAAAATTAGTAGGTAAAGATAATAGAAAGGAGTAATTGAAATGTTACATGGAAATATAAGTAACCAAACAGCACCAATGCTATATGTGGATTTAGATGAATTAGTTACATTACAGGAAGTTCCCCCACACTCTTTGTGGGGAAGAATACTTCCCTTTAGAAAAAAGGAATATAGATATGACCCAGCTAAACTAGCTTTTATATTAAAGGTTGTACACAGAACTGATATGAATGTGGTATTTGTAAGTAAAGATAAACATTTTGCTAATTATATGATGAATAGACAAAACTTTTTTAAAGTATTTGGTAGTATTAGATTGAGTGTGAGGGTAACATATATGACACCCGAAATTTTGGAATTAGTGTTAAGTACAAGATGTGGTTATTTTGTTTCGGATAGTTATGGTCTAATTGACACACCTTATATTTATTCGTATGATGAAATTAGAAAACTTATTTTTTAAATTAGATTGAGGTGAGAAACATGAGTGTAGAAATTGGGTTAATTTCAAAATTACTTGAAACAAAGGACTATGACATTTTAAAAGACAAGCAAATAACAGCAAAATACTTTGAAAAGGAATATCAACCCTGTATTCGATTTATAGATGATTTTTACATGAAAAATGGAACAGTACCTACAATACGTATATTTGAGAAAAAATTCCCGGATATAGAATTAGAAACGTACGAAGATAGTGTGGGTACAGAAGAACCTCTAGCATATTGGTGTGATGAAATACGTGACAAGAAAACACATAACACTATAGTAGGTTATATGAATGAAGTAGCTGATATGTTAGATAGTGGTCAAGTAAGTGATGCAGTAAAAAGTATTCGTAAATTGGTAAACAAAGTAGAGTTAGATTTAACAGAAACAACAGCAGTAGATACAACAAAGGATATGGATGATAGAAAGAAACGTTATGAAGAACGTAAACGTAATAAAGGTATATTAGGAATTGAAACAGGTATTAAGTTACTAGATTATATGCTTAAAGGGTTACAACCTAAACAACTTATTACACTCATGGCGAAGACTTCAACAGGGAAAGCAAACCCATTGAGTACGCCAGTTTTAACTCCTAGAGGTTTTGTACCTATGCGAGATATAAAAGTAGGTAGCAAAGTTATAGGAGAAGACGGAAAGCCATATAGTGTAACAGCAATTTATCCCCAAGGCGTAAGAGATATTTATGAATTAACATTTAGTGATGGAACTACTTCAAGATGTAGTAAAGAGCATTTATGGAAATTCAAAACACAAGATGATAGAAGTAGAAATAAAGAATGGAGAGTTGAAACATTAGGTCAATTAATGAAACGCCCTTTAAAACGTGGAAAAAGTTATAATCTATGTATTCCTGTAAACAAACCTGTAGAATTTGAGGGTTCAGATTTACCATTAAACGCATATGTTTTAGGGTGTTTACTTGGTGACGGAGGATTTACAACAGATAGAATTACATTCACTAATCCCGAAAAGGATATACTAGAACATTTAAACCAACTTTTAAAAGATTGGGGAGAATTTACTTATCATAAAGGCACTAATTGTCAGTATGCTTTTAAAAGTGTAAATCCAAAGGTAAACAAATTATTTAGAGTAATAAAGAATTTAGGATTACAAGGTTTAAAAAGTAACGATAAATATATACCTAAAAATTATTTGTTAGGTAGCATTAAAGATAGACAACTATTGTTACAGGGATTATTTGATACAGACGGATGTGTTCATAAAGACGGAACTTATTCTATAAGTACTTCAAGTGAGCAGTTAAAAGATGACATAATGTTTTTATGTAGAAGTTTAGGTTATAGATGTACTTTTTCTTGTTACACTAGAGAAGGTGTAGAGTACACTATACGTATTGCGACAGACGATATAATATTTAGTTCAGATAAACATAAACAAAGATATGAAAATAGGGTTGTACCTAAAAAACAACATTATTATGACATACTAAAAATAGTGGATATTAAAAAAGTAGGACAAGAAGAATGTCAATGTATATCTGTGGATAGTAAAGACCACACATATATTACGGACGATTTTATTGTTACACATAACACATGGCTTTTTATACTATTTGCATGTTACATGTGGTTACAGGGATATCGTGTAATGTTCTTTACAACAGAAATGAGTGAGGAACAAATAGAAGACAGACTAGAAGCTATGGCTATGGGTATGTTATATTCAGAGTTTAATTATAGCGATTTTAAAAGTGGTAAATTAACACCCGACCAAGAAAAGATTTATTATGAATTTTTGGAAACAAAGAAAGGTTTAGAAACATTCATAATAGATACAGCGACAACTGTTTCATCTATTAGAGCAAAAGTAGAATTACAGGAAGCTGACATAGTATTTGTAGACTCTGCATATTTAATGGAAGATGAAGAAGGTGCAGAAGCAGACCATATGCGTGTAACACACATATTTAGGGGATTAAAGAAGTTAGCTAAGAGTTTGGAAATTCCTATTTGTGCAAATACACAACAAGATTTAAAGAGCAAAGGTGGACTTGAAAGTGTAAACTTTGCAAAAGCCATTACACATGAATCGGATGTTGTCATGCGATTAGAGCGTACTGAAGAAATGATTGAGGATAAAGAAGCTAAAATCGTTTTAGAAAAACAAAGAGAAGGTGTATTGGGAAGTGTAATGTTAAATTGGAACTTTGACACAATGAATTTTGGAGGTATATATGTGTCACAAGGTGAAAAAGATTACACAGAAAAAGAATTTGAAAGTGGAGTTCTAGGTATAGATTAAGAAGGAGGATATTAAGATGTTTCAGTATTTTTTATTAAAATCAAAAGTGGTATTGTTCAATATATTAAGTATAGCCTTTGCTGTTGTTACGTGGATAGATGTGTATTGTATCTTAACACGTAACCCCGTCTTCGGGATTTATAGAGAAAGTTTTGGTTATGCAATAGCAGATTTTATAACATGTTTAGTTTTATCTTATTTAAGAGATAGTGCTGGTTGTGAATTATATGATGTAATGGAAAATGCAGAATATTACGCTTCATTACCATTAGAAGAAGACGAAAGGGGAAATAAAGATGAAAACTAAAATAACTTTAAGAGATTTTGTGGAGAATTGTGTAGCACCTAATTCCATATGTAGATTGTGGATTCCGTATAAGGGAGAAGCTCGAAGCATAAGTCACGCTTTAGCTAAAGGTGAATTAGAAAGAGAAACTTTTATGAATTGGGAGTTGTTACAAGGTAAAGTTCCTCAAAGTAAATATTTGGATTGTACTTTCCAATATGTATCTGATATTTATTGCGAAACATGTAGGGAAGCTATAAATATATGTATATATGATGATAAAATAAAACCCGAATTATATAAACGTGATACACCTAAAACTAATTGTATAGGAGGTACAACATGTATAGAGTAGATTTTCAAATTGAAGTAGATGGAAGTGTTTGTATTTATGTACAAGATGTAAGATTTCATTTTATGGGAGATACTCCACAACAAGCACAAGAAATGGCAACGAACTTTGTATTAAAGATGTTACAAGACGCTGGTAGAATAGGATGTTAAGCAGAGAACAAATATGTGACCTGTTATGGGAACTAGGTGCAAGTGAAGTGATAGACCACAGTAGTAATAAGTGGATACGCTTCACTTGTACTGTTCATAAGGAAGAACACCCAAGTGCTGGTGTAAATGTAGAGCATAACATATTTAATTGCTTCTCATGCCATGCAAGTGGTACATTAGATTGGTTATGCTACTTATCAGATAAAGATAGGTTTAAGAGTGTAATGAACGCCCGAAAATGGTTAGAAAAAAGATACCATATTAAGTTTAATGAAGTGGATGAAGACACAATACACCAAACACTTTTAACTTATGACGAATTACAGGAGAAAAAGCGTAACGTAACAGAAAAGGAAACACACAAAGTATTGCCAATAAAAACATTAGCACCTTATAGAAGTGGTAAAGAAACATACAAGTATTTCTTTAAGCGTGGTTTTACTAAACAAACCATGATAGATTTTAAAATAGGGCGTGACGTTACAAATAAGACTGTTACAATTCCCGTTTTTTATGAAGACGGAAAGTTAGCTGGTATTGTTGGACGTTACATCAGTAAAAATCGAAGAAAAAATGAGCGTTACAGGGTATATGGATTTGAAAAAAGTCATGTAACGTTCCCACAAAATAAATTGGAAGTAATAGATGACACAATAATTTTAGTAGAAGGTATATTAGATGCGTTATGGTTACATCAGTTAGGATTTCCTAATGCACAAGCAATTTTAGGGAATAAATTAAGTCCTACACAGGCTAAGTACTTAAAGTCTAAGGCATCAAAGTTTATACGTATGTTTGATAATGATGTAGGAGGTGCAAGTGCTAAAAAAGCATATGACAAGTATATGGCAGACGTAACAACGTATGACGTGATTTATCCCGAAGGATGCAAAGACCCACAAGAATGTAACAAGGAACAAATTGAAACAATGTTACAAGGTGCAACATCTAAGTTAAAAATAAGGTTCAAAATGAGGAAATAAATCTGTACACTCGTTTGACACGTGTGTTGGACGAGTGTATAATTTAAGTACATTAAGAAAATGTGAAATTAGTAGATTACTGAAAGAGAGGTAAAGTTTATGAGTTTATTTAAAAGAGGATTTGACGCAGTCAAAGAAGAAGAAAAAAGACGTGAGGAATACCAAAAAAATAAAGCTGGTATATACAGATTATATGTTAAAGAAGGAGATGCCCCTATAGTGTTCTTAACAGAAGAACCGGTTAACTTCTATGAACATAATGTAAAAAACACACGTAATGGTAAAACATATTTTGATAGTGTAATGTGTACAGGAGATGATTGTCCTTTATGTGACACAGGTGACAGACCTAGTTTTAAAAGTGCTTGGATAGTTTTAGATTTAAGACCTTATGAATATGAAGACAATGGCAAAAAGAAAACAATAGAACGCCAATTAAAACTTTATGTAGTAGGCACTAAAACTGCTGGTATAATACAAAGAAAATCTCAACGTTATGGTCTTGCTGGTATAAAATATTACTTAGAACGTATTGGTAAAGATACTAATACAACTTACAATTTAGAAAAAGACGGAAGATATAAAATATCAGAAGAAGAAATAGAGGAATTATTACCTAAAGAATATAAAGAAATGTATGACGGAAGTGAAGATAGTTTAATGGATATTATCGAAGCCGAAATATCTAAAACAGCTTCTAAAGGTAAAGATTTTACACATGACACAGATGACGAGGTCGAAGATGATGATGACGCAATACTTGGTGTAGATGATGAAGACGAAACGCCTAAACATAAAAAGGCAAAATCCGTCTTTAAAAATAAAAAAAGTAACAAATTTAAATTGAAAAAATAGGAGGGAAGTAAAATGTCTGTAACAAAATTATCAATGAAGGAAGTTATAAATAACTTTGAAGAAGAAACAGGTATGAAACAAAAAGAAATTAAAGAAGCTATAAAAGTGGTATCAGATTTAGTATTAACTACAGTAGGTGCTATGGAAGATAATGAAGCATTTACTATACCACAATTAGGTACTTTCAAAGTATACGAAAGAAAAGCTAAAACTTGTAAAAATCCTAAAACTGGAGAAAAAATAGAAGTACCAGCTAAATTGGCAGTTTCATTCAAACCAGCTAAAGCATTAAAAGATGTTTTAGAAGGCGAAGAATAATAGGGTATGAAACTATAACTGTGGACTATATAACTTTAACTATGGTATAATGAGGTATATTTATAAAAGGAGGTAGTTATATGAGAAAATTAAGTACTATTCAAAAAAGAGAAAAATTAAATGATGTATATGTGGCAGATGAAATAGGTCAAGGAGGGGCAAATCATAGATATATAATTTGCAAAGAAGGTGAAACTTGTTGGTGTGATGGAAGTAATTTTATAGGTGTTGTAGCTGAGATACTTTTACAACATGGAGTAAGAAAAGATAAGAACTCACAACATGGAGTAATAGATAGTGATTTATTAGAAATAGTAAGAGATAGGATGAAAGCTTTTCAAGCTGGACAATTTGCCAGTGAATATAATGAAAAAGCATTAGAACATATAGAATTAGCTTTAATGTATCTTAATCGTAGAGTTGAAGATAGAATAGAAAGAAATGTTTTAGGAAAAAACGAGAAATAAACCAATATGAATATACTAAATTTACCGGAATTTGAAGTTATATACCCGAATAATATAAATAGATGTAATCACTCACAAAGAAGGAACTCAATTAAGAGTTCCTTTTTAAGTAAGGAGGAATTAAGTTGAGATTTTATGAAACATATTTATTAGGTAGAGAACAGATTGAAAATAGAAAATCGGTTATTGTTACAAGTGAAACACAACTAAGATGTTTAGGATATAAATTATATGATGTTATGGAGTTTGCGTTTGATACAGAAACAAATACAGTAGATTGGTGTAATGCAGATAATCCATATTTTAAAATAGTGGGTATATCAATTAGCTTTGGTATTAATGATAGTTATTACATTCCTATTGGTCACCGATTTGACCCTACTCCACAGCTTCCTTTGAAGACTATAGTTAGGCATTTACGTCCAGCTTTTGAGCGTACAGATGTAACAATAATAGGTGCAAATATTAAGTATGACATGCACGTAATGAAACGCATTGGAATTGAAATAAAGACACCTTATATATTTGATACAATGATAGCGTCATGGTTATGCAACGAAAATGTAGAAAAAGGGTTAAAACCTAATGTGTTACGTATATTTAATCATCAAATGGAAAAGTTCAATGATGTAGTCGCTAAAGTACCCAAAGAGATAAAAAAGAAAGCTGGATTAAAAGCTAATCAGAAAGCTACATTCGATTTAACAATGATAGGAGATAGTGCTAATTATGCTACAGAGGATGCCTTTTTTACCTTCATGTTATACTTACATTATTTAGAGGAACTAGAGATAACAGGTATGACAAAGATATATTACAAAATGTACCCACCTTTTATACGTATTTTATATGACATGGAAGAAAGGGGTATAACAATAGATAAAGAAGCATGTGCTGAAATGAATGAAAAAATGCAAGAGGACATAGAAGACTTAGAATATCAAATGTTAGAATTAGTTGGAGTTGATTTTGACATAAATTCGTCACAGCAATTAGCACAATTATTATTTGGGTATGACGGATTTAAAACAGTAAACCAAGATTTATTAGATGTAAACTTTGGTTTCCCTGTACAAAGTAGAACAGCAAAGGGTGTTCCTCAAACTAACAATGCAACATTAGTAGCCATAAGTAGAATGGAATATAAGAATAGTAATAAAATAATGGGTGTTAAGTTCTGTAATATGCTATTGAAACACAAGGAATTAAGTAAATTGAAAACATTTACACAGAAATTTTTAGAGGTATGTTATCCCGATGGAAAAATCCATTGTTCATTTAATCCTGTAGGTACGCAAAGTGGCAGGATTAGTGCAAATTCGCCCAATTTGATGCAGATACCAAATGCTGGGGAAGATGATGCTTATAACATAAGAAGTTTATTTGTAGGTGATTTAGATGAGTATGACCAAGAGGATATTATATCTTGTGACTACTCAAACCTAGAAGTACGTGTTATGGCACACTTTAGTAAAGATGAAGGTTTATTAAATGCCTTTGAGCATAAAGTAGACTTACATGGTAATACAGCAAAATTAATGTTTAGACTAGATTGTGACGCAAATGAGGTTAAAAAGAAATACCCTAAGTTCCGTAAAATGGGCAAGGTTATCGCCTTCTTATTACAGTATGGAGGTAGTGTCATGGCACTTGAAAGTACATTAAATAGTGACGGAATGTTAACTGAAATGTTACAAGAATTAAAAGGTTATAAACATAAAAAAGATTTACCCGATACACTTGCACCATTTTGGGGTTGTAAGAGTACTAAAGAAATGGCTCAAGCATTAATGGATTTATACTTTGAAGCGTTTCCTGGGATAGCTAAGTTTATGAAACGCCAAAAGAAGTATGCACATCAACATGGAAAAGTGTATACAGTACTAGGACGTGAACGTAGACTGCCACAGATACAAAGTAGCAATTTTAGAGAAGTGGGTTATGCTGAAAGATTAGCATTAAATGCACCAATACAAGGGTGTCAAACTTATGATACACCAATTTTAACAACAAAAGGTTACAAACAAATAAGTGAGCTTGATATAACTAAAGATGTACTTGTAACACACACAGGTGTAACAGATGATTACAATGTATATAAAACAGGAGATAAAGAAGTGTACAAATTAACTACTTTAAACACTATTCAAAAGGTAACACTAGACCATAGATTCTGCGTTTATGATAATGGTGAATTGATATTTAAACGTTTAAAAGAATTACAACCAGGAGATTATATAGTAAATGGTAATTATAATAATGTTACATGTAATAATAAAGATGTAAGTATACATGAATATATTGGGGCATTAATTGGTGACGGTAATTATTCAAGTCGTAATGCTATGAGATTATGTGGAGGTAAAGATAAACTTCCTTATTTACATCTATTAAAATCTTTTGTGGAGGAACATTTAGATTATAAATTAACCCTAAGACAAAGTTCGGGAAGTAAAGGTGAATGTTACGAGTTTACAACAGAGAATAAGCAATTTAGGGAGTTATGTAGAAGTAATGGATTACACAACGCTAGTAAGCAAGATAAAATAATCCCGTCATGGTATTTAACTTCTGATGTATATATTAAATGCTCTTTATTAAGAGGCCTTTTTAATACTGACGGAGGTTTTAGCAAAGAGTGTTTAAATTATACAAGTAAATCACAACAAGTGGCTTATTCAGTTCACTTACTGCTTAATTCATTAGGCATATGTTCTAGGTATAAAGAACAGAAAAATGGCGTTTACAGAGTTTTTGTAGAATTAGATTCTTATGCCAAATTTAATGAGTTAGTGGGATTCAGAGTTGAGAGTAAACAACAACGATTACTAAGTGTTATGGATAGACATTCCACAAGTTATGCACCTATTAATTTATGCAAGGACGTAGCACAACTTACGTATGATGAGAATTTACATCTACAGGGTAAAGATTGTGCTTTAAGACGTAAACTATACACAAAAGGAGGAAGTTTAAGTTCATGCCTTCATCTGTTACAATTATGTACATCATCAAAGGCTCAACAATTATTAGATTTGATTAAAGGTATAACATTTACAAAAATTGTTACGACAGAATATTTAGGTGTGTTACCAACTATGGACATAGAAATATTTACAGAAGACCATAGTTATATAGCAAGTGGTTTATTAAATCATAATAGTGGTGCTGACATAATGATAAATGCACAAATAAATATAGCTAAGAGTGAACGCCTAAAAGAATTAGGGTGTAAGATGTTAGTACAAATACATGACGAACTATTATTTAGTTGCCCAAAGGAAAATTGTGACGAAGCAATAAAGGAAATAAGAGAATGTATGATTTATCCTTTTGGACGTGACAAGTTATTAAATTTAGCACTTGATATTGGGGCTTCACATGGGGCGTCATACGCTTGCGGGCATTGACATAGTGTGGGTATGTTTGACAGCATACCCCATTTTTTATACACTTTAATTAAACTTAAACAAATGTATTGGAGGAATGATGTATGAGATTAGAATTTAAAGATGCAAACAAAGAGATTAATATTGAAACCCAAGCAATAGGTACAGAGGATATAAAACATGTTTTGCAAGTATTAAAACTATTGTTACAGGATAAGAAAGCAGTACATGAAGTGAAACCAAAGGTAGTTGTAAAACCCCCTACAGTAAAAAGGGTAGAAGAACCTACTAGAACACCTAAACCTGTAGACATTGGCAAAATAGTAAAATCAAAAGTTTACCCTTCTTTATGTTACGTGGAGTGTGACAGATTATCTACGTGTGCTGATGCCGGTACAGATAAGTGTCAGAAATATGCATGGTTAAATAGACGTGAACATGACATAATCAAATTTAAATGTGGTCATTCCATGAATATTTCTGATTTTCCTTTAGACATTGCAGAATACACTTGTGGATGTTGTAATGCACATTACATTGCAAGTTGTAGTGTAGATGGAGAACACTTTACAGTGAAGTGTGGTAAGTGTGAAGCTCCTATAGATTTAAAATGGAACGCAAGACGAGAAATGTTTGATAATTTATAATAGAGAGTAGCCCTTGATTTATTTCAAGGGTTATTTTTTAAGGTTATTTTACTTAATTGACGTTTTAACGTTATTTCTCTATAATATAAGTATAAATAAAAAGTTAAAACATAGGAGGTTGTTAAGATGTTTGGTAAGAATAAAGAAGCAAAAATGGCAAAGAAAGCTGAAAAATTAGCTAAAAGATTTCCATATGGAAACAAAACATATGTGTGCAAGTACTCTTTAAAAGGGTATAACGTAGTAGACACTATAGAGTACACAAGTAAACCAAAAGAAAATACAGATTATACAAATTTAAAGAAAATGTTAGTGTATAACTGGTGGATAGGTGTTATACGTGCTAAATACAATAGAAACATAGGATGTGGCAGATTAAAAGCTGATGACATACTTATAATAGATGTGAAGGAGGTGTAATAAATGAATAAGAGAAGAACTACAATATATGTGGATGAGAAACTGTATACAGCATTTAATGTATACAAACAACAAACAGAGGAAAACATTACATTTAGCGAATTTGTTAATAGGGTCATAAAAGAACATTTAATTAATCCTTTTAACTGGAATAATCAAGACCTTTACAATTTTTCAATGAACAGGGAGGGGCTATAAGATGAAAAAAAAGACGAAAACAATATCTAAGAAGACAGGGACAAGTAGTATAGTGTCAAATATCCTTGAAAGTATTAAAAAGGAATTTAAAGATGACAATATAGTAAGCACAGCTTCAGACATGACAGAATACAGTTTAGAGGGTATAAAAAGAATACCAACAGGTGACCCTCAATTAGATGTAGATTTAGGGGGAGGTATACCAATAGGGAGAGTAATACACATAAGTGGTGAATATTCTTCTACTAAAAGTACTCAGTCATTACACATGTTACGTAATGCACAACAAATGGGATTACCTTGTGCTTTAATGGATTTTGAGAACACTTTAGACAATGCATATTTACAACAGTTAGGTATTGATACAGATGACATGGTATACTCTAATCCTTCATCTTTGGAAGAAGTAGCACAACTTATGCAGTCATTACAAGAAAAAGGTATTAAGTTTATAATATGGGACTCTGTAGCAGTAGCCGAACCCACAAAAGTATTAGAGAGTGATACAGGTGACAGCGTACAAATGGGAGTGAAACAAAAGTTAATTGGAGAGTTCTTAGGTAAGTTCCAAAGTATAAATAACAGATTTACCCGTAATGGTGAAATGCCTTGTACTTTAATTTTAATAAATCAAGTTAGAGAAAAGATTGGTGCATATGGTGACCCCGAATATGAACCTGGAGGTAGAGCAGTAGGCTTTTATACTTCTGTACACATTCGTTTCCGTAAAGGTGATTGGATAACAGAAGGTACAGGTAACAATAAAGAAATTGTAGGTCAAGTAGTGAAATACAAAATAGTTAAGAACAAAACATACAAACGTATGGTAAGTGGTGAGTTTGACTTCTATCAAGTAGATAGTGAAATAGCTGGAGTTAAAGAAGGTTATAATGACACATTTAAATCTGCAATAATGTTGGCACTGTCATATGATTTAGTTACACGTGGAGGTGCTTGGTTCTATATTGATAAAGGACTAGATACAGAGAAGAAATTTCAAGGACTAGAAAAACTAATAGACTACTTTAGAGCAAATCCCGAGCTAATAGATAAGTATAAAGAACAGATACTTGAGATAGAAAGGAGAACTAAAGAATAATGTTCACTAGAGGTTACAAAGCTGTTGAAGAATCATTACGTAAAAAGGCACGTTACGTAAGGCATTGTAACAACTGCCGATTTTACTATGCAGATTTATATGACAAAGAGGAATACTGTCAAAATGACAGCGTAACAGAGTATGACATTGTTATAGAAGGTACTACTTGTTTTTGTTCTTATTGGCAACCACCAGCTTTAGAGAAAAAAGAAAAAGAGGAAAAGAATGACTATCTAAGTAGATTTAAGAAAGGAGTAAAAAATGTTAAAAAAGAAAAAGAGTAAGAAACAGGAAGAACGTATTGCAAAACAAATTGGAGGTAAGACAGTTATAGCAAGTGGGGCGTTATGGTCATGCAAAGCTGATGTACGTAATGATAAATATTTAGTGGAAGCTAAATATACAGATACAAATTATTACACTCTTAATGTAAGAACGTGGAATAAAATTGCACAAGAAGCTATAAAAGACGGATTAAGAGTACCTGTAATGTGTATAGACATAAAAAAGAAAAGTTATGCAGTACTTAGAGTGGATGATTTTATCTTTTTAAACAGAGGTAAAGCATTAGAAGGAATGTTACACAAAAAAGCTAAAAGTGTAAGATTATCTTATGACATGCCTTTTGGGTATCACGAAGTACATTTTGGGGATATTGAATTATCTATTATTCCTTGGGATTACTTTTTAGATATACAAAATAACATAATGGAGGTGTAACAGTTGGGAGTAAAAGAACTACTTAATTCTTCCAAATATAACAAGGATAGTATTACAGCTAGAATTGATAACTACCTTGCTACAAATGTGGAAGAAAATGATAGAGCAGTAGATGTAAATAGTCCGTCACAGGTGTTTAAATGTATGCGCTCTTTATATTATGCAAGAACTGGAGCAGAGAGTGACGGGTTTATAGACCCACGTTTGCAACGTATTTTTGACAATGGAACACACATGCATTTACGTACACAAGAGTATTTAACAAAAGAAGGTTCACTTGTAATGGATGAATGTCCTTGCATAGATGCAGAAGCAAACATACAAGGTCACACAGACGGAATCCTAAAGATGACAGAACAGGAATATGCTATACTAGAATTAAAGAGTATGAACTCTATCCTCTTTGGGAAGCTGAAAGAACCTAAACCCGAACATATTGCACAGGCTATGATTTATATGTACTGTACAGAATGTAGAAGACAGGAACTTGCTGTTATGACAGATGAAGAATTTGAAAAATCAGAAAAGGAAAGGGCAGAGTTTTACAGAAGTAGATACCAACATTTAAGAGCTGGTAAGAAGTACACTAAAGAGGAAAAAATACAACATAACATTGATACAAACTTGAAATTGGATAACTTGTTACACACAATTAAACGCCCTATAGACAGGATAGTTTTCCTTTATGAAAACAAAGATAATCAAGAGTTAAAGGAATTTGTCATAGAATATGATGACGATTTAATGTGTGACATATTGGACTTTTATGACCAAGTTAATTATTACGTGGCAAATAAAAAAGTGCCACCTAGAGAAGGTACAAGTAAAAGTTGTAATGTATGCAGATTTTGTGGTTATCGTAATGAATGTTATGTAGTTTAGGAGGTGTTATAGCTTGGGTGACTTTTCTAAGCATCTTTTCTCAAAAAAAGGCTATCATGTGTGCTACTCAAAGAATAATAAAAATCCGTATTTGGTATATAACGAATACAAACCCTTTAATGAGGGTCACACACATGTACATACGTATGAACAGGCATGTTTAATAGTTGATTATGCGATAGCAAGGAAAATACCAAAAGAATGTAATGACTATTTATTGGTATCATTGTTACGCATAACAAAGGATGCAAGATTTAAGCGTATGATACAGGGTGCTTTAGAAAGTACAGAATATAAGGAATTTGTTGAAACAGAAATTAAAAAAGGGCGTAAGAAACGTAGTTATAGAAACTTATGTGGTAAAACGTCCGTAAGAAAATAGGGAGGAATATACTATGTTTAAAGATTGTGCGTTTGAAGGTAGATGTAGTAATGAGGATGTAGAATGTGAATTTTGTCAATATAACGCTTATGCGTGTTCTCAAGATTTATTTGAGTGGAATGGCGAGGGTGAAGAACCAACACAAGTAGAGTTAGATAATGCAATATGTCATTAGGTGACAGCTATGAGTAAGAAAATAGTTGGCAAGAAGAAAAAAATAAATCCGATGCAAAAGGTGAGAGAAAATGCATCACTAATGGATAAGTTAACAGATGAAATAAAAGAACAGGGAGCAACTGTATTTACACCTAAAGATTTAGGAGGTGATTTACAGATAGACACAAACTACTTATCCTTACCTTCGGACTTAACTGAAATTCCGTCACGTGAGTTAGGTAAATATTTAAATGCTTTCACTCAAAATAAGGCGTACATGCGTACTCTTTATAACTGGCAAGAAATGAGAGTGGAAGATGTGAAACGTATTTATTATGACGCATATGTGGAAGTGTATGACAGCCACACAAAGTTAGCTCCAAAGGCAAGTGAGAAATCTAAAGAATTATTGTGTAACAATAATGAAAAGGTAAAAGATAAGTTCTTAGAATATAGGAATCAGAAGCTAAAATTAAGTATGTTGGCAAATACAATAGCTTCATATGAGGAAATGATATTTTTAATTTCACGTGAAATTACTAGACGTAACGGAGATTTTGACGAGGATAAAAGATTAAGTAATTTAAGATAGGGGATGTATATAATGACGCATGAACAGGAGCAATTAATATTGAATAATCTTGATTATGCTAAGGCGTTACATCACAAATTCTGTAATGAGCATGAAATTAGTGATAGGGATGACTATTTACAACAAGCCAATTTAGGATTAGTAGAAGCATCTCTAAAATATAAAAAAGGTAGTGCAAAGTTCACTACCTTTGCTTATTACAGCATGGAAAATAATATGTCACGCTTTTTAAAACGTAACAAGGTTAATCTTGAATATAACAATGATATTACAGGGGAGTATGACACACAATTAGATGCAATGGAAGACGATTTAGAAATGTCACAACTTATAACAAAGGTTATTAAAATAGCACCACTTTATTTAAAGGAAACAGAAGTAATAATGTTACAAGTAGCTTTAGTGTTACTCATGGAAGGTGAAACAAAAGAATATGTAATGAAGATGTTAAAGGTAAAACGTTACACTTTTACCAAAATTTTAAAAGTAGGTGCAAACATAATTGAAACTTTACGTAAAAAGGAAGTGCCATTATAATTAAGAAAGGAGGTGCTTTCAATGAAGAAATTAATAACTGGAAAAAAGAAAAAAGAAGCAAGTAAAAGAGGAAAGAGAAGCAAGAACAAAGGGGCAACATACGAACGTAAGATAGCTAATACGTTTAAAACAATGTTAGGTATTGAACTTACTAGAACACCACAATCGGGAGGTTTTGCAAAGAAGACAAACAAAGCCGAAGAATTTAAAGGTGATTTAACATGCTTAGAAAAAGATAAAGAGTTCTTACTTCATGTAGAAGCAAAGAACCAAAAATCTGTAGCTATTAGAAAATGGATAAAACAAGCAGATAATGACTGTCCTAAAGGTAAGATACCAATAGTAGTTTATTATTTAGGTCAGCAAATTAAAGATGGGCATGTAAAAGAAGAAGCATTAGGGGATTTTGTAACATTACGTTTGGAAGACTTTTTAGCTTTATGCGATTTTAACGAAATAGTGAAGGAGTTGAATAAGGATGAAGTTTAAGAAACCTATAATAGTATTTGATTTTGACGGAGTGATACACTCTTACACAAGTGGCTGGAAAGGTCATGCTGTTATTCCCGACCCTCCAGTAAAGGGAATTAAAGAAGTAATAGACAAAGTACGAAAAGATTACAAAGTGGTAGTTGTTTCTTCAAGATGTAATGAAACAACAGGCTTATTAGCTATAAAGGCTTATCTTAAAAAGCATAACATTAAAGTAGATTATGTGACAAATGGTAAACCACCAGCAGTCATGTATATAGATGACAGAGGAATTTGTTTTGACGGAAATGCTGAACATCTATTACATCAAATAGAAAACTTTGAACCTTGGCAAAATAAAGTAGGCGATACAGATGACTAAGATAATTGTTATAGTATGTGCTGTTATCTTTTTAGTTGCCCGTTGGATTTACATGCATCCTATTTGTTTAGTGTGTGGTTTATCCATGTACCCTACTTTTGATGACGGCTCAATTATTTTAACGAAACGTGTTGATAACCTAGAGATAGAAAAAGGAGAAATTTATGTGTTTAAACGCCTTACTTCTGAGGGTAAAACTCTAAGAGTCATCAAGAGGGTTCATGATTTAGAATTTAAAGACGGAAAGATGTTATGTTACATTTTAGGTGATAATCCCTCTATGTCATATGATAGTAGAGAATATGGTTACATTGATTCCGAAGACGTTGTTGCAAAGGTAACAAAGATATTACGTTACTAATGTGTTATAATGACATTAGGAGGTGAAGTTAAATGGAGAAAGAAAAAATAGTATTAAAAGTTGCTGGAAAGAGTGCTGTACCAAAACTTGCTGGAAGTATAGTATTATCTATAGAAGATGATAAGGAAGTCGAACTTCATGCAATCGGAGCGTCAGCTATAAGTCAAGCTGTAAAAGCACTAACAAGTGCAAGAGGAATATTAGCTAGTAAAGGTTACGATTTATCTTTCGTAACAGGTTTTGGCTCAACTGAAATAAATGGGTCAGAGAAAACATTAATAAAATTTAAAGTAAAATGTAATTAAGGAGGAATATAAGGATGCAAGATAAAAATAATGGAAGAATACTAGGGATAAGATTACCAAATGATATGACAGATAGGGCAGTAAGTATGTTAATGGATGCTTTAGAAGAATTTTGTAGTGATGTTTCACTTATAGGAAAAGAAGTAGAAGATAAAAATGAAAAAGAACCAAGTATAAATCCTTTTGATGAAAAGGTAATGCGTATAGGTAGAGAGTTTACTTTTGACTCTGCCCACCATTTACTAAACTATGATGGAGCTTGTGCTAATGTACATGGTCATACTTACCATTTACACATCATGTTACTTGGTAAAGTTAAAGACGGATTTGTAATAGACTTTAAACTACTTAAAGAGATAGTACAGGAATATGTAATAAGTAAACTAGACCATAAAGACCTAAACAAAGTATTGGATTTTAACCCTACAGCCGAAAATATCGCAGTTAAGATATGGGAAATGTTAGACCCTGTAATAGATGAAGCGTTTAAAGGCAGAGTTGTCTTAGAACGTATTAAATTATATGAAACTCCAGGTTCTTTTGTAGAGTATGACGGAGGTTTAGAATAATGACTGAATTAAAAGGTTATTTACCTATTACCCAAATGTTCTATACAATAAATGGTGAAACAACACATTCGGGAGTTCCTACACTATTTATTAGAACATATGGATGCAATGTAAAATGCGTTTATTGTGACACACCACAGGAAGGCAAATGTTCTGCAAGATTGGAATTAGCTAACATAGCTAAACGTGCAATAGACATGGCAAACGAACATGAAATTACAGATATATGTATAACAGGAGGTGAACCTCTTGTATACAATAAGGAAGTAGATTTACTAGCCGAATATTTATCAGAGAAGGGTTACACAGTTTATATAGAAACAAATGGAACTTTACCTATTCCACTTAAAAGGAGCTACAATGTAATAATGGATATTAAAGTTCCTTCTGCTAACATTTTAGACGGGCGCATAAGTGATGTAACACAGGATAATTTAAAATTTTTAAAATATAAGGATGAAGTTAAGATATGTTTTGGAAATTTAGCAGATGTAGTATATGCTTTTGATGTAATGGAACGTAATATGAAAGAAGACTATGCAGGATTTCCTTATGAGGTTTTACTTAGCCCTTTATATGAGACAGATGAAAAGATTATACACCAAGTGATAAATTGGGTATTAAATACTGAAATGCCTTGGATAAGTAAACGTCATATTCATTTCCAAACTCAACTTCATAAGGTGTTTAACGTAGAATAGTAACAGAATAGGTGGACTATTATAGTCTGCCTATTTTTTTAATCAAGGAGGTAAAAATGAAAAAGATATTAGCATTAAATAGTGGAGGATTTGATAGTGTTGTAATGTTACATTATTTAAAGGAAGAATACCCTCACACTCAAATAGATACTTTATTTATGAATTGGTCACAACCTATGTTACAAGAAGAATGGAAATGTGCTAGAGATGTGGCAGATAAGTTAGGTATGAAATTTAGTATGGTACATGTAGATAGCGCCCACATATGGGATACTGTAGATATGAAAAAGGATGATTATGTTCCTATGCGAAATTTTGTATTTATTGCAAATGCTGTAGCACACGCAGAAAAATTTGGATATGACACTATAGCCTTAGCAATAATAGATAATGGGGAAGAAGCATCATATTTTGACTGTTCCGAAGAATTTATAAATGGATTGAATAATATGCTAGAGAGCAAAGGGATAAAAGTTATAACTCCATTTATAAATAGGAGCAAAGCATCTTTAGCTATATATGCTAGACACTATCATATTACACAGGACGATTTTTTCTCTTGTAACACTCCCACAGCAGAAGGTGAACCTTGTGGTAAATGTAATGATTGTAACATGATAAAGAACATTTATGAATACTGTGTTAATGATTTAATTTGGGAAGACCCCTCTACGCCAAATTATAAAGAACGTTACATTCAATCCCCTATAGGTGAAATGAGGTTATTGATAAATAATAAATGCCAATTTACGTGTAAACATTGTTTTTATGGATTTGATGAAACGTTGGAAGAAGACATGAATGTGTATGAATTTATGGACGTAATACATCAAGCTAAACAAATAGGGATAAATCATATACACATTAGTGGTAAAGAGCCTTTATTTGATGACTCCATTTTTACCCTTACGTCTTATATGGATGATTTAGACATGACATATGACATTGTTACAAATGGGGTTAATATTAAAAAGTACATTGAGAATTTAAGACAATGTAAGGGGTTAAGAAAAGTATTCTTAAGCGTGGATTCTTTAACTAATACCCAATTACGTAACACAGGTAAACACATCCTAGATAACTTAGGGACATTACAAGTAAATGGAATAAACTATCAGATAACAATGGATTTATGTAAAGAAAATTTATCAATGTTTGAGGAAACATTACAAAATCTAAATCTATATGGGGTTAAAGAAGTATATGTTAGAGCCGTTTCTCCTTTAGGTAATGCAAAGGAAAATAACATACAAGAACTAGACTGTAACGATTGGGCAAATATAATAGATAATGCAGTAAAAGGTAAATACCCTGTCAGTATAACGATATGTTTAACTAAGAAGTATTATTGGGAAGCTACAGAAGAAGACATAAAACCCTATATAGATTTAGTGGAAGATTATGGAACAATACATTTAACAGATAAAGTGCATTTAATTGTAGAAAAATATTGTATGGCATATTCTAATCAAATTACTGTAACAAGTGACGGGTACATGTTAGGGTGTGGTTCACAAGTTGCTTGTGAAAAATATAATGAAATAAGTCCTGGTAATTTAAAACGTGAAAAATTAATAGATGTATTATATAAAGGAAAAACAAATCATGTAAATTTATACCAAAATTTAGACAAAATTCGTTGCTTTTTCAACAATTAGCATGTTATACTATAGGTATGGAGGAAGAAGTACATGCAACTGTTTTTTGGTAATGCGAAGGCATGTTACGTTGATACCCTACTCCAACTAAAAACCATAGGAGGTGCTGATATGTTTAAAGTATTTGCAGAGGGACCAAGTGCTAAACAAGTCCAAACTGAAACTAATAGGTTACAAGGTTTAGGTATAGAAAATGTACCAACAAAATCTATAAGAAATGTTCTTAACAACAGAAACAACGCAAACAGAAACAGAAACCCTAGAGCATAATGGAAAACATACTAGGTACAGGTAAGCATTGGATTCGTCCAATGCTTATTTTTTTGCTATAATAAGAATATAAGGAGGTAGATAATATGACAGATAAAATTAAACAAGTGGAAGCGTTAATAGATGAAATTTATAGGGTTTTAGATGTGGAGATAACAGAACGTAACATAGGTACTCCACATAGAATTGCAAAATTTTGGTGTAACGAGGTATTTGCACCTAAAGATACTAAGGAGTTAGATAAAGTGATGAAGGCATTCCCTAATCCAGCACCCCTAGAGGGGACAGCTTCTCCCGTAATTTGTGAAATGGAGTTCTCCAGCGTATGTGAGCATCATTTATTGCCATTTTTCGGTAAATGTAGAATAGAATACACACCAGCTGAAAAGATTTTAGGGTTAAGTAAGTTTAACAGGATAGTAAACTTCTTTAGTGAACAACCACAAACACAGGAAAATCTTACAGTAGAAATTTGCAGATACATTAAAAAGATAACAGGTGGAAAAGATGTACGTGTTACATTATATGACACAACACACACATGTGTTGAATGTAGAGGTGTCAGAGGTAAAAGTAACACAACTACTACGTATTTTATAGATTAGAGGTGTAACATGAGAGTATTATTAATAAATGGAAGTCAGACTAAACAAAGAAGGAATACAGAGTATATGACAGAGTTATTTATCCAAGAAGCTAAAGGGAAATTAGATGTAGAGGTTGTAACATTACACAACTTAAAATTTACAGGGTGTAATGAATGTTTAGGTTGTGTTACTGCTAAAAAGTGCGTACGTGAAGATGACATATCAGAGGTATTAGATAGATTATATACTTATGATGCCCTTATCTTTGTATTTCCAATTTTTAATTTTGGTATTCCGTCTTTAACTCAAATGTTCATGGAACGTATGTATGCCTATTTTACATTACAGATGCCTATAGGTGCTATCATTGTACATGGTTCAGCTTATGCTTTTGAAAGTGGGCTGGATTTAGTAGATGAAACTTTATGCAGATATTGTCATTACACACATAGACCTTATTTAGGTATGGTGCATAAAGTTACACATGACGAAATAAAACCTGTAACAGATAAGGATAGACAGAATGTAACAGAATTAATTAAGGAGGTATTACATTATGGCTAAAAAGTTGAAAATAAAGAAGAAAAAAGTATTAAAAGTAACAAAGGAAGAAACGCCTGTAACAGAAAATAAATGTACAGATTTAAGAGAGGTAATGGACTATGATAGACCTTTCCGTATGATATATTCGGGTGTAGAAAATGAACAATACTTTAACTTATTGTATGATATGGGTATTCGTGATTTTCTTATGTCATACCATTACATCAAGGAAAAACACATGAACATGTCACGTTATAAAGGTAAGAATGTTAAGTTCCTTATAGATAGTGGGGCGCATACTTATCAAAATGATTTAAAATATCAAGACTATGACATAGAGTATTGGGAAAATCACCTACGAAATTATTTAAATTGGGCAAAGAAAAATAGGGAATATATTTATGCTATTGTTTCCTTCGACTTTGAAAACTTAGTAGGAGCAGATGTTGTAAGTAAATGGTATAACCAATACTTCGAGCCTTTTATGCTTGAAACAGGAATACCTGTATGCTTTGTTTGGCATCAAAACTCTAGTATGTCATGGGAACAATATTGTCAACGTTACCCTTATGTCGGATTTTCTTCTGTAAATACAGAAGGGGTAGCAATAGATTTACAGGAATACATTGCAAAATTAAACATAGCAAGTAAATATAATACTTTAGTACATGGTTTTGGTATGACACGTACAGCTATGTTAACTAAAGTACCTTTTTACACTTCCGACTCAACTACATGGTTAGTAGGATTACAGTATGGTGAAGTAAACTACTGGACTGGTACTAAGATGACACGTCTTAAAAAAGAAAAATGGAAAGGGGAATATCTCAGTAAATTAGTAGAACTAGGATTAGATGAACAGAAGTTACTAGAAGAGGACACAGCAGAAGTAATTAAAGCCAATATAAAAGCATTTTTGGAAGCTCAAAAATACATTGATACAAAATTACGTCCTAGAATGTACTGGTTAAAGCCTAAATCACAGGTACAAAGTATTAGTGACATTACTTTCCCCAACCCAACTTGGCTACGTTTAGAAGCGCCTACAGATGCCACAGATTGGGCGAAGAAGTTAAATATAAATCCCGAATTACCTTTAGCAGACTTAATGGTGATGATACAAGATGCTACAATATTTATAAATTGGGATGATGATAAGTATGCAGACTTTAGGGATGAATTTTATAATGATGATTACATACACCAAGCGCATACATTATGGGTAAATACTGTTGTAACAGATAGAGAACAAAAGGTAAAAGATTTATGTGACTTCTTTACAGAATGTGTTGAAGGTAAAAATGATAAATTATTAGTTTATGGTACAGGGTTTGACAGACAAGCTAAAGAACGTGACCATTACATGGAAGAAGAAGAGTTTGATTACGAAGACATGACAGAGGATGAATTACAGTATGTTCTATCAAATAGTGGGCTTCTTCCCGAACCTAAAGAAGACGGAACAGCACCCGAAATTGATGAATTGGATGACGAAATATTTAAAGATTTAGATATTGTTCCAGTACGTGATGAAAAAGGAAGATTTTTAAAAGGGCAAAAAGCTGTACGTAAGCCTAAAAAGGTGTATTCAAAGAAATATCCTAAACTATTCTGTGACACTTGTTATTCGGCTCAAACTTGTCCCGAATACAAACAAGGTATGGTGTGTGCTTTCAAAAAGATGTTTAATAGATTTGATACACGTAACCAAGAAGATGTAATGGATGCAATGGCATCAATGGTAGAAATGAACTTAGACAGATTACAAAGGGCATCTATATTTGAAATGCTTGACGGAGGTTTACCTAATAACATTGTTACAAATTTAATATCTCAAAATATGCAGATGTTAAATCAAATGGCGAACTTAAACTTAAATTTACCTAAAGAGGTAATAAAACAAACACATACAGTAAGAAGTGACGGAAGTAGAGAAACTGTTACACAAGTAAGTAATGCAGGAGCAAGTGGAGGTATTCTAGCAGAACTATTTAAAGATATGAAATCGGCAACAGAAGACAATGACGATGACGTACAGGATATAATGGCAGAAAAAGAAAAATCAGATAAAGAGAATGCAATAGAGGTAGAGGGTAAAGAAGTTAAAGAGTAGGTTACTTGACAGCATCTTAGGATGAACATATAATTATATTGTAAAGATAATTATTTGAAAACTAAGGATTTATCCTTAGTGTAGGATGATTTTCTTTTTTTCAACTTTATATTCTGCTATAAGGATTTCATAATAACACATTTTCCCCTGTGACTTTTTATGAAGGTAGTAGAATCCCCCAAAGTATATTTTATTTGATGAACTGCATTTAATAAGTTTGGAAACTAATCAATAATTAACCAACCAGTAGGTTATGTAGAACGGAACTACTAACCTACTATTTTTTTGTCTATAAGTGTGTTACAATGTAACTATTAATAAGTAAAACATACAATATATAAATGAAAGGATGATAAATATGTATAGAAAGACAAGAAAAGATTTTATGGAAATTAAGTTAATGAGTGAAAAGGAACTAAAAATAGCAGTACAGAGAGCAGTTGAGGAATATATAGAAGTACAACAATATATAAAAGATGTGGAAGATACTTTAGAAGAACGATATAATAATAAGGAAATAACATATTTTGAGTATAAAGCCATGTTACCAAAAGTGGATTTATATATAAGTAACTTACAAAACATCGAAGGGTATATAAGACAAGCGTGTAAGAGATTAGGTATTCCAGCAGAAGAAGCTAAAAATGTAAAATTGGAAGAAGAAGTATTAAGACCTGTAACATTTAAACGTAAGAAAAAGGTAAAAACATTAATACAATTTAAATAGGCAAGTAAAAAGTGTACCTAATGAAAACGAAAGGAATAAAAAAACATTAGGTACACTTAGTACAAAATTATAAGGTTTACAAATGAGTAATAAGTATTGGCTATCTATGTTTACTCAATATAAGGGTAGCATTATTTTAGCGAAAAATCAAGGAGGTTAGAAAATGGGTATATTTAAGTTTTTTAAAGAATGGGTAGAATACCTTGTTGGCGATTGTGGCACTTGTAAACATCAAAAAAATTGCCCGTACATTGAAGAAGGTAAAGGAAGCTGTTTTGATATTAGTGGTTTTGAACCACATTACGAAAAGAGAAAATAGGAGGTTAGAAAATGAAAGGATTTGAAATAGTTTTAGTGAACTACAAAGAGAAGGTGTATATACCTTTAACTAAGTTAAGACAAATGGCAGAATTTAAAGGAGATGTAACAGTTGTTTTACAACCTGTAGACTCTTGGTTAAAACCACCAATAGGTTATGCAGTTGAACGTATACCAGTTAAAACATATAGGTTAACAGATATATTAGTTTCAAAAGATTTTGTGGAAGTAATAGTACCAAAACCAACAATAATAGCAAATCAAGGTGTGTTATTTAAAGACAGTATAAATCATGAGTTAGCTAAGGTATATGCTGAGTTAGGTGTAGATTTAAAAGAAGAAATGATTTATTGGGAGGATTAAAAAATGAGCAAAAAATTATATGAAGTAAGACACATAGGTTACGTAAAAAACGTGACAGTAACAGAAATAAAAATAGAAAAGGAGTCAGAGAAACAGTATATAATAAGTGGTACATCTTGGACTAAATTAAGTAAATCAGATTTAGATTGTTACTTGGCTTCACGTAACGCTGTTTATTCACATGACAGACAAAAGGCAATAGATATTTATGTAGCAAGAATGGAAATGATGAAAAAGGATTTATTACAAAAAGTAGATGATGTAACAGAAGGAATAAAAAAATTAAACGCAGATAAAGGTGTAACACCTAAAAAGAAAGGGTTAAAAAAACGTAATAAATAAATGTAAGTAATATTAAAGTTGAAGTGAACGGGCAGAATATCCTGCCTGTTTCATATAAATATATTTATAAAAAGGGGTGTTTCTAAATGAATGAAATACAAAATATTAATGGGGAAAATAGAATGGTACAAACAATACCAAGCTATGAAGTAGCAGAAATGATGGAAAGAGAACACGCAAAAGTATTAAAAATGTTAGAAGGAGAAACTTATAAGGATGGGAGAACTAAAGTCGTTGGAATTATACCCGTTTTAACTAACGCGAGTTCTCGCGTGAGTGATTATTTTATAGAAAGTAGTTACAAAGATAAAAGTGGTAAAACAAATAAATGTTATGAATGTACTAAAATGGGGTGTGAACTGTTAGCAAATAAAATGACAGGTGAAAAAGGTATATTATTCACTGCAAAATACGTTAAAAGATTTAATGAAATGGAACAACAAAAAGTACCAACTACGTATAAGGAAGCATTGCAACAGTTATTGGCACAAGTTGAAGAAAATGAAAAATTGCAGATAGAAAATCAACAACAAACACAGGTTATAGAAGAAATGACACCCAAGGCAGATTACTTTGACGCTTTAGTGGATAATAACTTATTAACAAGTATACGTGACACGGCTAAACAGCTTCATATAAAACAGACGGCTTTTACAAAATGGTTAATTGAAAATAATTTTTGCTATAGAGATGTAAGAGGAAGAATAAAACCATACGCAGATAAAATGGAATACTTTGAATTAAAAGAATTTACTACTGATTGGGGACATAGTGATACACAAACATTAATAACGCCTAAAGGTAAAGAAGCCTTTAGATTACTACTTAGTAAAGGATTGCGTGTAAAATCTAAAAAGAAAGGGTTGAAGAAACGTGCCAAATAGAAGAAAAACAAAGAGTGAAAGGGAATTAGTTGCAGATATAAGAAAATCGGCTAAAAAGTTTTGTGAACAATATAATAAGGGCTTCTCTTGTGGAGAATGTCCTTTAACATATAAAATACATACATTTAATTATGACTGTGTATTGGCATATGTACATTACATTTTAGATAAAGCAAATAAAGGCGAGGATTAAATGTCCGTTACATTTTTGAAAAATGGGCGAAGTAACAGGTAGCTTTTATAAGGTAATACTATAGAATATACAGAGAGGGTAGTTAAGTTATCGCTTAATATACCCCTTTTCTATGCTGTCACAAAAAATAAAATTTCGCGGGCAGAAGTGTAATATATTAGATAGATATATAGAGAGAGAGATAGAGAACTACATTCTTTTATATAAGTGTATTTAGTGTCTAGACATATTCCTTTTTACTATTCTACTATGTAATAGTTACATGATGTAATAATAGTGTTTAAAAGCCTACTACATTAGGCTAGAGTATATAAAACCTACATTCTTATGTATTAGTGTATTTAAGTACATAAGGCTTACCTACAGGTACAAAATTGGAGGTAACGTCACAGGTGTGGCATAGGCTACAAATACGGACTGCACTAGGTTTGAGAGCGTAACGGTGTATAACGTAACACAGGGTGTCACACTTTAAAAAATAAAGTGAAGGAGCTATTTTTATAGGGGTAAATAATCAAAGGATTACCCATTTCACTTTAAAAGGTAAAGCATGACATAGGTGTACAGGGTGTAACACTTTAATTCATTAAGGTTTGTGACGCTTGGGTATGGTAATGGTAGTGTCATGGTTAAAAAATAGGTGTCATGACGGGTGTAATGGGTGTAATATGACAGTAAATTTATATGACATGACAGGGTGGAAAGGTGTAATGTAACGATGTAACGTAACAGGTGTTACATATAAATTTGGTAGCTTGTTACGTGTAACGGTGTGTGTTACAATATAAATATAAAATGAAATAAGAAAACAAAACGCAAAGGAGATTGAGAATATGAATGTTTTAGTATCAAAGATGTTTTTAGAGGAACAACCTTACTATATTTATCTTGAGGGCGAAATGTTTCAAGTACGTTTAAAGGAAAATCATTACGTAATGGCAACTTCTTTAAGCGAAACTGATATACTTGAAAAGGTAAAACTATTGTTCCAAAGATATAACACACCCGAAGGGTTACAACAAGCGTTACGTAACACAGACATGAGATTGGCAGAAGCTGAACGTAACAGAAGAAAAGGTCAGTTTAAAGAAGCTGGGGATAAATATGAAAATGAAATATTACAAATAGTAAAAAGCATGACACAACAAAAATTAGGTATAAAGAAAAAGAAAAAAGGAATCAAGTTTAAATTAAAAAATAGATAGATAGATTATATAAAGCGTAATAGCTGTATTCATTCCAGCCGTTACGCTCTTTTTACGTGTCCGTTACGTTATAAGTGTTACGCCTGTAATATCATTTATACGCCCGTCAACGCCCTTCTAACACGTTTCAGTGTATCCCTTGATAATTTATATTAATAATATCTTAAAACGCCAATAAGAAGCTGTTACCAGCGTAACATTAGAACCAACTTGTATACAGAAATCAATTTATGTATACATGCTTTATGAATACAATACTTTATATACTGTATTTAATATCCAGTATGTTATATTCAATATTCTATATACTGTAATACAGTATGTATACTGTATACTTGTTATATAAATATAACGTGTAGCTTTATAAATCCAGCCTATTTTTAGCTGTATACTGTATTCAATTATATATTTTTAACGTGTAGCATTGTATCTGTTACGCCTGTTTCAAAAAAATTTTTGATGCTGAAACCATTGCAAATACTAGCTTCCAAGATATGTTACTCGATAAGTTGAAAAAAATGTTTGCAATTACGTTGTAGATATCATACTATGTAATTGTAATACAAATTAAATAAAGTTAGTCAGAAGCGAGAAACATAGCTTTAAAAACTAACATTGCACTTTGAAAAAAAATTTATATTACAGCGTTACAACTTAATGACCAGCGTATTATGCTAGTTATATAGTTTGTGACCCGTAGTGAGTTAGAAGAATGTATTATCACTTTATTTTTTAACATCCGTTCTAACTAATAAAGCAACTATGCACCGTAAAATTAGCTACCTAAAGTATCAAGCTACTCGTTGAATATACAGACTTGATAACTCTTGTACATTCAATCCTTGAATAGTGCTATTAGTAGATGTCGTACACTTTTATAGTGTGCTTCCTGTAGTAGTAAAGAAGACTTAAATTGTAGCAAGTGCATAAAGTACTTTATTAAATACGTAGTGCTCACGTACAGTACAGCGTGACCCGTCCAAATCCACTCACGTATTACATACATATAAACGCTATCTTATCCATAACGCCCGTATGTAATAGCACTTTGATAATTGAATACGTTCACACGCACATATTTTATAATTATTATTTTATAAAGTGCGTAACCAGCAGATAAATAGCAAGACTGCTACACGTTACGCCCTTAATTAAAATAATAATTGAAAGTGAGTGATTTATATGTTAAACATTAAACAACAATTAAGTAATATGATTAAGTTCTGTAAACCTGTAATGCTAACAAGTGATAGAGTTTTTAACCTTGATGACGTAATAATATATCAAGTTGATAGCAAGTCTAATTTTATATTAAATATAGACTCTAAAGACGCTATATTTAATATTATAGACAATGCTATTATACCCGATGAGTATACTTTTATATGTACACGTAAAGAACATGACAGTATAACATTATTAAATTTGTTTCCATTCCCTTACAGTCCAAGCAGACAATGTTTCCATATACCAGCATACTATGATAACAAGTTCTTTTTTATAGACTTTATTTTGTAGTATTACAACGTGACGCACTTTAAAGTGCGTCATGTTACTAACTGTAAAATTTGCGCTATACGTTCTTTTATTCAAATCATAATTACAACCCTTTGATTTTTCTGTATAGCGCTTTTTTTAGAGTTAGTAACTGCATTACTACTCAAATATAAAAATATGTGGGAGAGAGTGAGAATTATGAGTAACATGAAAAACATTGAAATTGAATTAAATGAATTAGTTGAGTATTACCCAAATATAACAGCTGATTATGATTTGGAATTTGATGATGAAACAACTAGAATATTTGAAGTTGATGAAAACGGAAAATACCAAAGTGAAGTAGAAGACTTGGCATTTATGTTTGAAATCTTAGATAAAGCATTCATATTGGAAGAACATACTGACTTCTACTGTCCCGAATTTTGCCTAACAAATAAAGAAAATGTAGAATTTACAACTTTGGTAATCAATGCAGAAGGTAATTTTCCTTATGACATGTTTAATAGATTAATAGTAATACCAGCTTATTACGAAGGTAAATACTATAAAATAGTGTTAGATGTTGCAAAGGCATTAGAAAATTAGTCATTGTTCCAACTCCCAAGCATTACACTTGGGAGTTGTATAGAGTGACTAACTCTAATAAAATAATAAAGGATGTGTGATGTATGAATAAGGTAGTAAGAACATTAGAAGAAATGGTAAAGGTAGATGACTGTTACAGTAGATTTACTACAGAATATGACATGGAATTTACAACAAAACATTTCAGACTAGAAAAATTAATACCTGGAGGTGAAATGGAAACAGTAAATGACTTAGGATTTGCATGTGTAATACTATGCAATGGCGAAACATATTACGAATTTGAAACATGTTACCATGAGTCAGAGGAAACAGGGGAATTACTACTTGACGAAGTAATACTTTATCAAGGTGAGGAATACCCACTATTTGATACGCCAACAAACACTATAAATACAGTAGATATACCAATATATTACAAAAATAACTACTATCTACTAATTTTAGATGTGGAAAAGGTATTAGAAATAGACAAACACCTTGTAATGCATAAACCTAATAAGAATGTTTAATCATTGTTCCAGCTTCCAAGCGTTACGCTTGGAAGTTGTGTAGAACGATTAAAGTTCTAATAAATAATATAAAGGTGTGTGATGATATGTATAAAATAGCAAATTTTACTAAGGTGAATGAAACTAGAACAGTTAGTGACGTAACAAGAGTACCACGTAATGGGGATGTAATAAATAGATTCCTAAGTTGGGACACAGATGCTTATAGTACTGCAAACCAATGGACTTATAAAGACATGCTTTTTAGTTACAATACTTTAATAGCAGTAATTGGCGAAGGCAAAGACTTATATGTAACAAGTACAAAATATTCAACAACAACAAGCAAGTTACAAGGTCAAATGAAACGTCAAGCTGAAAAGGACGCATTTAATATTCATGTCATAGACCAAAAGGAATTAGAAGAAATGGTCGAAACTAGATTTCAACCTATAGTTTAGCATTGTTAAGGTATCTGTTACACTTGTAACAGGTATCTACTAGAGTGCTAAACTCTAAAAATAATAATAAGAAAAGGTGTGTGATTATATGAAATTCTCAAAAGTAACAAGTAGAAAACAAATGATTAAGGTGATAACTGATATTGCCCCACTACTTAGTAAAGACGGTGAAGAAATAGCAAACTACTGGTTAGATGCTTTAGAAGGCAAAGAAATGCAAGTAAAAGAAATTAAAACAGGATTTAAAGCAGATTTAAAAGTGGAAAACTTTAAATCAGAAGACTCATTTAATAAAGCATTGGAAATGCTAGAAATAATGCCAAAAGAAGAAGAAGCTAAAGTGGAAGATAACACTAAAAGTGAAACAAAAGGCAATGACAAGAAACAAAAACCTAGTCAAAAGGAACAAGCTGAAAACATCAAGTTAGTAGGTTACAGATATACTAGACCAATGTTCCCCGAAGTGTTACACGATTTAGAAGGGTATATACTTACTAGAGTAGATTCTACAGACATATTTGAAATTGAGGATATAGGTGAAGAAAACCTAGTTATAGCAGTTTACTTCCCCGAATGGGAAAATGTAACATATGTTGACCCAATGGAAGTTTGTGAAGACGATTATCCAAAACTACTAAAAATGCATGGTTTAGACAGCTTCCCTAATAGACTTGATTTACAACAGGTAATACACTTTGACGCAAAATTACGTTTAATGGTATCACTTAGTTTCTATACTGAAATACCTTACTGTGTATCACTTAGAAAAAAATGGTTTGCAGTGAATGACGTATTACATTGCAGAGTTAACAACTATGGTCATGATTACGCAATTTATAAAGCTGAGAAAATCAAATAACACTATATGTAACATTGTTACAGCTTCCAAACCGAAAGGTTTGGGGGTTGTATAGAGTGTTACAACTCTAAAATAATAAATAAAGGTGTGTGATGTAACATGAAACAAACATTCTTAAATGGAAAAATAATTTGCGAAGAAGTTAAAGACATAGGACATTTATCTTATTACAATGTAACAACTAAATTAGGAACTGACGAAATAACAGTTTGGCATGACAAAGATAATTTGGAAGAAGAAGCTAAAAGAGCATACAAACATCAATTATGGGTTGAAATACTAGATACTATCTGTTCAGCAGATGAATTTGGTAACAGAGCATGTGATTGGGGTTGTCTTTGTGACAGATGCAACAGTTGGGAAGCTAATCACAGATATGCGACAGTTTTAAAGAATGAAGGTCTAGATTATAGCTTTTATGCAAAATATTTATAAAAAGGAGAGTGTGTTATATGTTTAAAATATTTACAAATGGTGTTGAACCTACATTATCAGATATGCAAGAGGTAATAAAAAGTGTTATGTGTACTTATAACATGAATTTATTTCAACAAACAGATGTCATATTTGTAGGAAGTAATAAAGACAGACACGTAGAAGTCAGTAAAACAACAGAAGCTGGAGGTTTAAAAGTAACAAAATCATACATGAGTAAAGGTTGTTTAACTGAAAACTTAGACGTGAGATATTACTCAAATGGCGATTATATTCACCAAGAAAAAATCACAAATGACCCAAGTTGGGTAGTTGAAACAAAACGCCAATGGTATCCACATGGTAATGTATCAAAAACTGTAACAGTATATGTAAATCCTAAAACAATAGATTTGGTCGAATTTGCTAGTTACTTTTTAACATTACTGGAAGAACAATATAAATAGTGAGTTATAAGGAACGCTCCCCCCGTTCCTATAACATAAATACGGTTTTAGGCTGTTCCTACTACCAAATACTTATGAGCCTGTGTTTGGTAGTAGCGTAGAGCGTAAAACTCTAAAAAAATAATTATGTGAGGTGTGATAATATGAACATGACGCAAACAATATGTGAAGTGAAAGGAATATTAAGAAAGGAAGACGTATTATTCCGTTACGTAAATAATTTACCAGCTGATGATAGTTACCAAATAATTGTAGAAACTGGCATTACACAAAATATTTTAATACACAAGGTAGACAATGAAATAGAACTATTACTAACTGTGACATATGGTAATGTAATATTAGCAAGACGTGTAACAGATATAGAAAATTGGCGTAATGTAATGAAAGAGTTATATAGCTTTATACATCAAGTATGGGACACTGAAGACTACCAAAGAATTGAGGTGTTATAAATGACTTTCGCTTCAATAGTGATACTGGCTGTTATATATTGTTTCCTTCAAGATGACAAGGAAACGGAAGTGGTAAGACGTAAAGATAAGCCACTTGATACAACAACTTGGGAAATAAAACGTAATAAATAATAAAGAGAGGGCGTTACAGAAATGTAGCGCTCTTTTAAAAGAAAAGGGGTAATGAAATGTTAGTATTAAACAATATAATGAGTATGGAAAATAAAAGAAAATTTGATGTGTTAGGTTTTGTACAAAAGAACATAAATATGGTATTTGCCGTTAAAATAAGAGAAGTTGGCTTTAGAAAATTCATAACAGACGGAGAAGCTAAAGAAATTGGGCGTAACAAAGAATGGATTTTCGTACATGTAAAGAAAGGAACATTCGTAAGAATATTGGAAAAGGGCAAGGAAGGAGAAAAGAAAAAAATAACTTATATAGTGACACCAAAAGTTAATCCTTCTACGGTTAAGATGTATGTACAGACTCTAGCCGAATTTTAAAAGCGTGTGTGAACGTATTCAGTTAGGAAGACGGGCATATAGCCCGTTTTTTTGTGCCTATAATTCGCCAATATATGACGGGTTATAACAGGGTGGATATAAGCCAGGATATGGGAGGTTATAAAAAAGAAAAATAATAAAAGCCTTATATAAAGCCTTCTATATAACGGGTTATATAAAGCCCTGTATATAGCGCCTATATAATGTAATATATAGAATGTAATATATTGTAACGCTTTATATTACATGTATAAATAGTATAGATGCATATATGTAATGCAATGTAATAATATGTAATATAATATGTACAATATATAATGTAATAATATAATGTGTTATGCATATATAATATAATTATGTAATAATATGTAATGTAATAAATAATAATTTATATTATTACATACATAATAATGTTTTATGTATGTAATGTTTTTATTTTAATTATTATATTATGTATACAATGATACAATGTAACATACCATGTACGCCCTGTACAATATAAATATATTGTATTTATTTGTATAATAAATACCCTGTGTAATATACCCCCGTATTAACCGCCCTACCTTTAAAACCCTCCATATTACAATTTTTTCGTGACGCTAGTCATGGAACTTGGAACATTTTTTTGAAGGTAATGTGGTGTAACACTTGAACTTGGGACAAATTTAACAGGTAATATGGATATACCCCATTGCATGAACTTGGGACATATAGGGTAATGTAACGGACAAGACGTAACGCTAAAATAAGGTTGGCGTTTTGAAACAATTCTCTGGATATGTGGCATATAAATAACGTTAAAGCGTTATGTCATGTAATGTGAATTTAATGCGAAGAAAATAGGGTAAAATCGAACACAATGTGAATTTAATGTGAATTTTATCGAACGGTATTTAAAGGTTTCTTCATCTACTTGACAAGAAACTAAAGGTCACATAAAATATTATTAACATGATAATGTTAAGAATGTTTTATAAAAGTAACACGTACATCCTTGAAAAAGGATGACGTTAGTACTCTAGATTGAAAATCAGAGTACGGTAGTTAAGTATAACTAGGTAATTCCTTAAAAGTTTATATAAAGAATTGTATGTTTTAGTCCAAATAGGTAACAGAATGTAGGGAACTGGTAACTCCCTTGTACTGTTACCTATTTTTTGTTACAATTTAAATAAATAGTTCAGAAAACGAGAGGGTGTAATGATGTTATTATTTAACGAGGTTAAAAAAGATATAAAAGAAGGTTATGATTATGTTGATTATGACAGCAAGACATACAAAGGATATAACGTTCATACTATTTTAGATAAAGAGGAAGTTTTGTATTACATTACAAGTGAAACAAAACAGGTTACAGTACACTTTGAACGTGACTATTTCCTACGTATGAGATATGGTGAATTGAGTAGCAGTGTAATGCAACATATTTATTTTAATATGGTAGATAAATTGGAGGATTAAAACATGAGTAAAAATATAAACTTGAGTGGAGTTAGTAATATTGTAAATAGTACAAAAGATTTAGAGTGGTTTATGACACAATTTATACGCAAGTACGAAGAAATGGCTGAACTGCAAGACGTAGCTTGTATAGACGAAGAAGTAGAGGATTTAAAGCTAGAACTTGAAATGTACCATGCAGAGGACAGAGTAAATAGAGAACGTTTAGACACATTAGAAGGTAAATATCGTGAGTTACGTGATATGTACTTGGAGTTATATGTAATGTATATCCAAGCTAAGAATAAAGGCAAAATAGATAAGAGCATGAAAACTAAGCACAGAGAGTTTAGGAAACAGATGACAGATGAAAAAGTTTATGACGAAATGGAATTACCATTTTAAAGAGGGGTTTGTGTAATGAATTACGATAGAGAAATATGAGAAGGCTGGACTGTAAGAGATTTTATAGAGGAACTAGAACCACAAGTTAATATGATAATGAGTGGTAATAGTTGGGTAGAACCATTTAAAAATAAAAAAGAGTTAGCAAAATGGTGTAGAGAAAACCAACCTTATTATAAAGGTGAAATAAAAGAAGTAACATCATATTTTGCTAAGAAATATTTATAGGAGGGGCAGTATGAAGGTTAATGATTTAGTGTTATATCTAGGTGATTTATTCAGAGTTGAGCAAGTGGGTGTGCCAAGTGAAGTGTTAGAGGGTGAACTTTGTAACATACAGAAGCTAAATTTTGGTGATGACAAGATGTATAGTTTAGTTGTACCTGTGGCAGATGTGCAAACAAAGGGAAGAATAACTTGTTTTAAAGACTTTAAATATGATATAAAGGATAGAATTTTTATAAAGTGGATAGATGTTCCTTTTGTGGTAGTGAATAGATACAAACAATTAAAACGCAATAAGATAGAGGATTGTTATGAAATAATGGGCTTGAATAAAAGACGCATTATGATAACAGTAACAGAGGAAGACATAGTAAGGAGAATAGACCAATGTATAAGATAGGACAATTAGTAATTTATCAAGGAAGAACATATAAAGTAGTAGGAAAACATGGGGACATTTATTATGACCTTGCAAATAGCAAAGGTGAAATAATATTAACATGTGTACACGAGTACAAGTTATTAGACAGTAATAATAGGAGGTAATAAAATGAACAGCATAACGAACTGGAATAGCAATTTACCTGGAGGATTTGACCGATTAAATATGTATTTGGATACCTATAAAGGAAATAAATATGACATACCTATTTTAGACAAAGAGGATTATATACCTAAAGATTTAGTTTCTTATAAAGAGGTAACACACCCAAGTAAAGCATCAATGGAGAAGTGTATTCACTTCTTCCTTGATGACTACCATTTTGAGGGAGTGTGGAATAGCCCCGTTAAGACATTAGCTAGAATACAGAAAATAGGTAAGAGTTTAACTCCCGACTTTAGCATCTATGTGGATATGCCTAAAGCATTACAGATATTTAATGTGTATCGTAATCGTTGGCTAGGTAAATTCTGGCAAGATAATGGTGTAATAGTAATACCTACTGTGTCATGGGGAGATAGAAGTACCTTTGACTTCTGTTTTGAAGGTGTACAGAAAGGTAACACAGTTGCTGTATCAACTGTAGGTGTAACAAAGAAAAGCTATGACATATTTGAAGAAGGGTTTATTGAAATGTGTAACAGGCTAAAACCAAGCACAGTTTTAGTGCAAGGTGAAAAGAAACTAATGGATTTTGAGAATTATTGTGACGTAATGTATTATGACACCTATTGGAAGAAGACCCGTAATAAATTGGAGGTGAATTAATATGGGTGGCAGAGGTCAGTACATGAATGGTAAATACAGAGAAATAAGAAGACAACGTATTAAGACAAATAACAGGAACAATAGAAATGCCAACTATTATATGAGTAAGAAGGACGCTCAACGTAATTTTACTTTGAGTGAAATGGCTATAATAGATGAAGTGGTTAATGAACTAAAGAAGCATGATTTAGCCGTAGATGCTGGTTTTGGTAAAAGAGTAAGAATTAAATTCTATAATGACCCTAAAAATAAGAAAAGTTATAAAATAGGTCAAGATAAAATAGGCAGAGTACTTTATTTAAATAGAAGTAGTATGCATAATAGGAAAGAATTTAACCGACATTTACGTGGGGGTAAAGACTGGTATGCTAAAAATGGTAAAGCATATGAAAAAGCAGTTAAGCAAAACACTCCATTTTATGACATGGATAAAGAATATCTTAGTCAGATGATAGAGGCTTTAGTAAGACCTAAGAAAAAGAAAAAATAGGGGGTATTGTAATGCATATTCAAAATAGGCAAACATGGCTAGATAAAATTATAAAGTTTATCACCAGGATAAGTATTTTTCTTACTATATTAATGGTAGTAATATTTATTCCTTATGGTGTAATGGTCGCAATTTATCACTTGATATTTAAACAATATCTTGTTACATTTATATACATAGCCGTAGTTATTCTACTGTTATATATTCATAGTAAGGTGGTGTAATAATGCAAAGTATGATTGATACTATTTTAAATAGTGATAAGGAAGAACTGGCAACAGAGCTTAAAAAACTAAATGCTGGAATGTTAAATTCCTTCATATTACACATGAAAATGTGCATGAAGGGTTTAATAGAATATAAAAACCAACTTTTAAATAGTGATAAAAGTAAGGAAGAATTAGAGGACACTCTTAAAAAGACATACAGAACGTTACAGAAATATGAGGACGTAATTTTAGTGGCTCAAGAGGTTCAAAAGTCCTACAGGACTACTTCAAAGTAGTTTGACAGCGTAACAGCGTAATGATACTATTAAAGTACATCAACAAGTTAACACAGAAAAATTAAAAATAAATAAAATTATAAGGAGGTTCATAAAATGAACAAAGATGTAAGAAAGGCTTTAGAATTAATAGTAAGTGAGTTATCAAATGGGGAATTAGTTTTAACTGATGTAGTTAAGGAAGCAAAAGATGAAGTTGCAGAAAAAAGAGCATCTAAAAAGGATAAAAAAGTAGAACCTAAAGAAGAAGTTAAGGAAGATGACACAGTTGAATCTGAATACTCTATGGAAGAATTAAAAGCTATGACACAAGTCGAATTAAAAGCGTTAGCTAAAGAGTTAGGTGTTTCAGTTAGAGGTAGCAAATCTGCAATACTTGGTAGAATACTTGAAAAATTAGACGTTGCAGAAGTTGAGGAAGAAGAACCTGTAACAGAAGCTGAAGAACCTGTTACAGAAGAAGTGGAAAATGATGACGCTGTACAAGAAGCATTAGAAGAACTTGAATTAGAGGATTTAGCAGATTTATGTGAACAATCTGAATTATCTACTAAAGGTAAAAAACAAGCACTAATAGCTAGACTTATGACAGCACATAACGCTGGTGAAATAGATTTAACAGATTTCTTTGAGGAAGAAGACATAACAGATGAAGTTGACGAAGAAATTGAGGAAGATGCAGTAGATGAAATGCAAATTGAAGAAATATTGGAAGCTCAAGATTTAAAAACTGTAAAGGCTATAGCTAAAAAGTTAAAAATCAAAGTGGCTCTAAAAGATAAAAAACCAGCTATAATAGAAAAAATAGGTCAATACAATGCAGAAGACGTACTAGAAGTATTAAATGACATGGGTCTTATTGAACCTTCTGATGACGAAGAAGAAGCGTCAGAAGGTGTAGAAATGCCTAAGTTTGAAGGTAGCAAAAAAAGAATAAAAGCGTGTGAAGCGTGTTGGAAAGAAACAATGTCAGATTTAGAAACAGGCGATATAGACGAGGACGATATTAGAGAGTTCTTTGAAGACAGATTTAGTGGCAATAAATCAGAACTTAAAAAGATAGCTAAAAAAGATTGGGAAGACTTAGCAATAGAATTTGCAGAAATAATAGCTAACATGTTTGATGATGACGGAGATGACGTTGAAATGCAAGAACCATACATGGTAGATGAAACTCCTTATTGCTGTGGTGTACCAATGAAAAAAGTTGATGATACTCACTTCTTATGTGAAATAGACGGAGAAGAAGTTGAACTTGAAGACGAAGACGAAGAATAAGGAATAACATAATAAAATCACACATCTTACAGAGGACTAGAAACCTAGTCCTCTACTTTTACACATAGTAAGGAGGAATACAATGTTATATGCTAGATTACCAGTTTATTTAGACATTGAAGGTAAACATAAACATAACATAGATACAGAAACATATACACATTACACAGATGTAAGGCTTTATCCCGAAGATGAAGCACAAGACCATAACAATACTTTGGAAGCTAAAGTCATGTTTATTATACGTGACCAACTTGGTAACATCTACAAACCTAAAGAAACAACTCCAATATTTGAATTAAACTTAGGTAACAGTCTAAATAATGATAAGAGCTTTAAAAATAGCTACCTAAATATAATAGGTAACATAATGATGTTTATTACAGCTAAAGGATTATTTACAGATATTTTAGAAACGCTACCAACACCGTTGGGTGTAATGCAAATAAATAATAAGTTAGTTTATACTTTTGAGTTGTATATAGGTGGTGATAATATCCCATATGTAAAAGATACATTTAATATGGAAACTGTTACATCACGTAAACAACTTGAAATTATATTTGAGGAAGAAGAACTATTCTTCAAGCCTGTAATATTTTTAGATGAATTAGATAAGGGGGAAAATAAAAGATGAAATGGTTATATGACGATTATATAAGAGATACATGGAATAAGAAATATCGTAATGTTGTTCAAGTGGATGAAAACACATTTAATAGTGAAACATTGTATAACTGGTTTAGGAGAGTATGCAATGGTGATGAAGAACTTATACAACGCATGGAAGATATGAAATTCCTATTTGGTGGAAGAATACTTGCAAATAGAGGATTAGTAACAAAAGACCATAAAGTTACATTAAGTAACTGTTACGTGTTACCACCTGTGGAAGATAACATTGAAAGTATATTTGGGACAGCAAAAGATTTAGCTACTATTTTTAGCAGAGGTGGAGGTGTTGGAATAGACATTTCTAAATTACGTTATAAAGGCGCACCTGTACGTAATAGTGCTGAAACAACAACTGGAGCAGTTAGCTTCATGCAATTATATGACATAACAACAGCAATAATCGGGCAAAAAGGTAGACGTGGTGCATTAATAATAGCAATGGATGCTGAACATCCCGATGTTGAAGATTTTATCGACATTAAAAAGGATTTAAACTTAATAACAAATGCGAACATAAGTGTTAAGGTATCAGATAGATTTATGCGTTATGCTGTAGAACATCCAGGTGAAAGTTATACTATAATATGTAAACTTATAGACGAAGAAACAAAAAAAACATGGCATGAACATGTTACAACTGTAACACCTAGTAAAATATTAGAACACATAGCAGAGAATAACTGGAAAATGGCAGAACCAGGAGTTCTATTTTGGGATAGAATGAAAAACTACAACTTTATAGAAAATAATCCATATATAAATATAACAGGAGTTAACCCATGTGTAACAGGTGATACCCTAATATTAACAGATGAAGGTTATGTTCCAATTAAAGATAGAGTAGGATTACCTACTAATGTATGGAATGGTCATGAATATTCTATAGTAATTCCTAAACGTACAGGGAAAAATCAAGACATATTACGTGTTACATTGTCTGACGGAAGCGTTTTAAATGTTACTCCTTATCATAAATTTATACTAAAAGATTTAGGTAGAGTTGAAGCAAAAGACTTAGAAATTGGGAGTAAGCTAGAAAAATGTGAATATCCCGTAATAGAAGGGTATGACATTCCTTCTTTAGACATGTACACTCAAGGGTTCTTTAGTGGTGACGGATATATTTCTAAATCTGAAGGCAGAAATGATAGACAACTTATAAAATTATATGACGTTAAAAATAAATTAATATCTAGACTAGATGTTACACTTTATGGTGAACTAAAAGAGGATAAAAATATAGTTAGACTTAATCAAGAGTACGAGGATAAAACTTTTGTACCACCTGTAAACTATACAAAAGAAGCTAGACTTGAATGGTTAGCTGGATTAATAGATAGTGACGGAAGTTATGAAAAAGAAGCTGGAATACAAATAACATCAATAAATAAGAATTTCTTATTACAAGTGAAATTAATGCTTAATACTCTAGGTGTTCATTCTTCTGTTACACTAAGTAAGGAAGCGTGTACAAAAGAAATGCCAGGAGGGACTTATGAATGTAGAGAATGTTATAGACTTCTTATAAGTAAGTATTATGTTTATCGCCTTTATCGTTTAGGTTTAACTTTATACAGAGTTCAAATAGAGGATAAAGAACCTAATCGTAACGCTGGAAGATTTGTGCAAGTAATAGATATAACAAAAGTTGGAAAAGCAGATGAAGTGTTCTGTTTTAATGAACATAAAAATCATAGTGGGATATTTAATGGTGTGTACACTGCTAATTGTGGTGAGCTTCCTTTACCCGATTATGGTAGTTGTAACTTAGGTAATATAAATTTAAGTGCATATGTTAAAAATCCATTTACGGATATAGCAGAATTTGATTTTGTAGCCTTAACACAGGACATTCCTATTTACGTGAACGCCTTAAATGATGTTTTAATTGAGGGTAAAGAATACCACCCATTACGTAAGCAACGTGATGCAATACGTGATTACAGACAGATAGGACTTGGTGTAACAGGATTAGCTGACATGCTTATAAAAATGAAAATGTTATATGGAAGTAAAGAAGCGTGTCAATTAGTAAGTGAAATATATAGGGTAATAATAAATCAATCTGTAATAGCAAGTGTGGATTACGCAGTAGCTAGGGATTGCTTGAGTTATAAAGGATTTAATGTAGAAGACTTTTGTAATTGTACTTTTGCACAAAAGGTGTTAGATAAAGAAACAAAGGAATATGTAAAAGCTAAAGGTAAAGTATTTAACAGCCAGTTTTTAACTATTCCACCTACAGGTAGCGTTTCAATCATATTAGGTAATTGTTCTAGTGGTGTTGAACCTAATTTTGACTGGAGATACAATAGAAAAATAGAAACAATATATGAAGAACCTAGAAAGGTACTTGTTACAGCTGGAATAGTAAAAGAGTACGCAGAATATTTAGGTATGTCTGTAGATAAAGTGCTAGAAGTAGGATTACCCGATTATTTTGTAACAGCAACAAAAGGTGTAACATACATGCAAAGGGTGGCAATGCAAAGTGCTTGTCAAGATTATATTGACGGAGCAATAAGTGGAACAGTAAATTTACCTAATGATGCAACAGTGGAAGATATAGTAAACCTTTATAAAGAAGCATGGTTACAAGGATTGAAAGGTATTACAGTATATAGAGTTGGAAGTGAACGTGAAGGTATACTTACAGAAGTAACACCTGCTACAGCAGAGAAACCAAAATTAGAAATTCCACGTGGTAAAAAACTTGAACAACTAGAGTTACAACGTGGTGAGAAAAAAGCAATAGCACCCGACACTATTTATTATAAAGAAGAAGTAAAAATAGGATGTGGTGAATTAAATCTATTCATAGGATATTCTCCAAGTGAAAAAGCGTTACAAGACTTTTGGGTGAAACGTAAAGGTAATGGAGGTTGTGAACGTAATATTGAAAGTACAGTCATTTCTATGTCATTGTTACAACGTGTCGGAGGAAGTTTTGAAATGTTAGAAGAATCATTTAAAGGCATAGGAAGTTGTAACAGTTTTGTACATGCAAGAAGTAAAGGGGCAAAATTAAGTAAAGGTTCAAACTGTGGTCAAGCAATATTTAATACTTTATATGATTTTGTGAAACGTATGGCACTACAATATGTTGAAACAGATGAAAATAGACACGTATTAAACTATGCATTTACAGAAAATATACCAGCTGTGTTTGGCAATCCTTGTCCTTCTTGTGGTAAACCTTTACACAGACAAGGTGGATGTTACACTTGTGATGAATGTGGATTTTCAAAATGTGATTAGGAGGTGTTACTTATGTATGAAATATTAAAAACTTTGGATAAGCCATTAATGAGTAAGTTAATGATATTAAAATTAGGAGGTAGAATAGTATGGTAGAAGTATTATATTGGAATGAAAGTGTTGTGTTAAATGCATTAGCAGAAAGTTTAGTTATAGGGGGATTACCTAAACACGCTGGAGTACCAAAAGCCGAAGATTTATGGAATGAGATACATCATCTAGCAATAGATTTAGATTATATATGGGCAAATAGAGATGAAATAAATTATAACGCTACAAAGAAAATATTGGAGCATAGATATTCAAGTAATATGTTTTTAAATACGGATATAAATAAGTATATAAAACGTGGTCTTATCCTAGGTAACGTAAAAGCTGGTAGTGGTCATAACTGTATGTTCAAAGGGGTTCAATTTAATATGATAATAAATATGCCATTATATTGGTTAAAAGAATATCAACGTTACCACTTTACGGACATAATATCATCACAAAGCACAATGCATTGTGTAACACAAATGGAAATAAAAGAACATTGCACAGATAAGGTAGACCCTATAATACTTGATTTAGTGGGTCAAAAAGTAGCTGAATTTAATACATTATCTCCTACAGATGTGGGTGCAAGAAAAGAAGCGTTTGAATATATAGTGGCAAACCTTCCTAGTGACTTCCATTTAGCAATGGGTATTACAATGAACTACTTACAAGCATTAAGTATGGTGAAACAAAGAGAACACCACAAACTAGATGATTGGAGTAAAGATTTAGTACCATTTTTAAAAGAAGAATTACCATTTTTTAAATTATTCATGTTAGGAGAGTGGAATTAATGCCAAGATTTGATATTGTAACAAGATGCAAGGATGATGCAGATTTATTAATGCCATGTAAATCGACAGTAGGTAGTGTTGGTTATGACTTGAAATGTGCAGAGGATATAATAGTACCTTCTACATTGAAACACTTTTTAAAAGAAGCACATTTAACTGGTGGTGTAACAAGGGAAACACCTCAATTAGTAGACTTAGGAAAATTATTAGTACAAATGGAAAATTCATATGGGCAAAGAATAAGACCTACTTTAGTACCTACTGGTCTAAAAGTGTACTGTGAGCCTAACGAATATTTTGCTGTAAAGAGTAGGAGTTCTTACCCTTTAAAATATATGTTATCGGTAGCTAACAGTGAAGGTGTTGTAGATAGTGATTATGCAGATAACCCAACAAATGAGGGTGAAATATATGTACAGGTATTAAATTTATCACCTTTTGACGTGTGTATTCCTAAAGGAACAAAGATTGCACAAGGTATGTTTATTGCTACTGTTCCACCCGAAAATGGTGTAGTTAAAAATGCTTCAAGACAAGGAGGGCATGGCTCTACAGGAAATTAAACTTACTTGTCACTTATCGAGTAACATGCTATTATTTAAGTATAAAAATTAAATAATAGAAAAGGGGAACTAAAATGAGAAAAATAACAGTATTAAAGGTAGAACCTAAAAAAGAACCTTACACAGTAGATATTGAAGGTAATGATTCATGGGAGATGTTCTGTAACATGCGTAATGAAATAGATGCAGACCTCGGTCAAATCCTTACTTGGAATTACTCTAATGATAGAAGCGTACTTCTTTTTATAGATGAAGAAGGAAAGCTAAAAGATAAAGAGTATTGCAGAAGTTTAGGATTAGATTATATAGCTGGCACATTCTTAGTAGTAGCATATAATGAATCATTGGATGATTACGAAAGTTTAAAAAACTTGGAATTAGAAGAACACACTAAGTATTGGTCACTATAAAGTCAACAACAGGGTAACATGTAAGAGTGTTACCCTTTATTTTTATAAAGGGGGAATAGAAATGTTAGTAATTTTGTTAACAGGTGTTAGTGGTTGTGGTAAAGATACCATAGCAAAAGAATTATTTACTTTATATGCAAAAGAAGGTAAAAAGGTACAAATAGTGCATAATGCCGACCCAGCAAAAGAAATGATGAAAAAGTATTTTGGGATAGACAATTATAAAACTGACTTAGGTAAACAACTAATAATGGGGTTAACAGATTTAATTTATACAGAGGCAAATTACTATTATTTTGAGAAAAAATCAATGCAAAAAGTGGAACATGACACAGAAGTTTTAATCATACCCGATTGGCGTTACACGAATACTTTCCAATGGTGGCAAAGTTATGGAATGTGTAGTGTTGTTTCAGTATTAATAAAACGTGGCATAGATTTTTTACCTAAGTATTACAGTTTAGAGGTAACAGAAAAAGAAGGTAATTTACTAAAAGAGTTATGTCCCGATTATGCAGTAAATAATAAAAATGCTAAGGCAACAGCACAACACTTAAAAGATTTATTTAGTAATTTGGAGGACTAGAGTTATGGATGAATTACTAAGAATATATCACTCAGCCGAAAATATTAGTGTTAGGGAAGCTAATAAAATAAAGAAGGATATACTTGCTTACATCAATGAGGACTACCCACATCATTATGAAGCGTACAAAGAAAAGGATTATATAGAAGACCTATTACAAGACAGGATTCGTTTCATAGAAAATATGTCGGCAAAAGAACCTTTAAACGAGGAAATGTTACAAGACTTAGCAGATATGGCACAAGAAGGTACAGCGTGTTATGAAGAAAAATTAGACGGAATAAGATGTGATTTACAAATAGATAGTTGTTATGCTAGGTTATTTAGTAGAAGAATATCTAAGAAAACAAACTGGTATTCAGAGAATACTCATAACTTTCCTGTCATAACAAATCATAGGTTACCTAAAGAATTAAATGGTACAGTACTAGACGGAGAATTGACAGCAATTAATTTTAAGGAGATTTCTTCATTATGTAATTGTAAATGGGATGAAGCAATATTTAGACAACTTCTTTTAAAAGAAGAATATGGGTATGAAGTTGTGCAATATAACGCCTTTGACATTTTATATTACAAGGGAATTAATGTAATGCAGTTACCATTACGTAGACGTAAGGAATTGTTACACACAGCAATTCACGATTTACACGAAGCTGGTTTATATAATGTAATAGAGCATGAATGTAATACAGGAAACATAAGTGTATTGATTGGACGTGAAGATAAAGAGCGTGTAATGGAAAACCCAATGATGTACCCTTATTTGTATGAAAAGGTTAAAAGTACAGACCTCAAATTATTCGGGTTTGAATTGAACGCTTTAGAATACTTTGACTACATTGTGTTATTTGGAGGTGAAGGTATAATGATAAAACCTCTTGATGCAAAATATTACATGAAACGTGGTAGAGAATTTACTAAAGTAAAGAAATTCGATACATGGGATGTTATAATAATAGGATTTACTGAACCTACAAAATATTATGAAGGTAAAGGATTATTAGACCCCGATTATGAGTGGGAATGGTATTGTGACGCAGAAGATGACAGTGTAACACATGAAAAAATGACAATGGAAGAAGCACATTCACAAGGATTATTACCTGTTACAAAAGCATATGCACAAGGTTGGATAGGAACTGTACGTTATGGTGTTGTTATGACACATGACGAATTTGAAAAATGGAAGAAAGTAAATCCTAAAGAAGAACGTTTAGCTATAAAATTAAAGGATGACAAAGTAATATTAGAAATGGGTGAATGTGGAGGTATGACAGATGAAATAAGACAGGAATTAACAGATAAACAAATATCTTTAATAAACACTGTTATGGAAGTAGGAGCAAATGAACAGATGAAGAAAACAGGAAGTTTAAGACACCCAAGATTTTTACGTTTGAGAGATGATAAAGAATGGGAGGTATGCACATGGAAAGACCACTTACATTAAGACAGAAACTAGCATTACAAAATGGAGAACCTACGAATAAAGAGTTAGGTATTTCTATCTTGGATAAAGAAGTACATTATGATATCAGTTTTTTAGAGGTAACAAAATTAGAACATTCACCTTTAGCTTTTGGCTTATTCCCTTTAGATGCATTACCTAATGTTAAGGGACAGCTATTAGATGTACAAATACAAGTTTTAGGGAGATTAATAGGTTGTAGATTATCAAAAGATTTTGTGCTAGAAGAAAATCCTAAAATGCAAGGGAAATCATTATTTAAAGTACACTTTAATGAGGGAACAATACTTGTATATAATGAAGATGGGAGAATAACACATGAAAAAGAAAAAGCGAATAAAGAGGATAAATAAACAACCAATATGGTTATGTGCCTACTTTCCTAATGATGACGATAGTCATTTATACATTAAGGCATTTTCCAGCAAGAGTAAGGCATTATTCTATGTAAACTTCTTATGCACACAAAGGTACAAAATTGTAGAAGCATATATAGACGAAGGAATAACACAATTATATAAGGCATTTAATTTAGATATTGACGAATTACAAACATTGACATCACAAAACGAGGACACAAGATTAAATTAAATGATATAATGAGGGTATAGAGTATTACACTTTATACCCTTTTTTATGGTATAGAGTAGAAAGGAGAAAACATTGTTACAACGTAGAGGAATACATAGAAAATTAAGTGTAAGATTACGTATACACGTTAAGTTACAGGAAATAAAACACGTAATAACTTGTTACGCAGAAAATGGGAATAAAGTGACAACGTCATATTTAGTTAAATTGGTGTATAAATTTTGTGAAATGTATTCAGAAATTCATTATTATCCTTATCAAGAGCAGTTTGCTAAGAGGATAATACGTTCCCTTTTAACAAATGACGGGGATGAAATATCAGCTTTATTCTCCCGTCAGACAGGAAAATCTGAGTGTGTTGCTACAACAGTTGGTGGATGTATGATAATTCTACCTACACTGGCAAATATGCCTATGTTTGCAGATGATAAAAGATTAAGCATGTTTAGAAAAGGATTATTTGTAGGAATATTTGCTCCTTCGTTACGTCAAGCACAGACAACTTTTAACAGAATGAAAACTAGATTAACTTGTACTAATTCCCAAGCTGTATTAGATGAATTTGGTTTAGAATTTAGTACTTCAAATGGTCAAACTGTTGCCCTAACAAATGGTAGCTTTGCTACAAGTGTTTCAGCATCAGACAGGTCAAATATAGAAGGGGATTCTTACATGTTAATTATATGTGAGGAATGTCAAGATATTTCATCATTTAAGATTAGAAAATCTATACACCCTATGGGAGCATCTTATAATGCAAGTATAATTAAGATAGGAACAGCCACTACATTTAAAGGTGATTTCTATGATGTTATAGAACGTAATAAAAAAGCGTACAAAGAAGGTAAAATTAAAATACGTAACCACTTTGAATATGACTATAAAATTTGCCAAAAATACAACGAAAAATATCGTAAGTATGTGGAAAAAGAAAAACACAGACTTGGAGAACATAGTGACGAATTTAGAATGTCATATGGTCTTGAATGGATATTAGAACGTGGTATGTTTATTGATGTAATGCAATTAGAAAACTTATGTGGTTTAAAAGATGTAGGACGTGTAAGAAAGGATTTAACTAAAGAGCATATAGTAGGTATAGATATAGCTAAAAAAGATGATAGCACTGTCATAACAGTTATTGAGGTAGACTGGGATAACCCTGTAATAATTGAAACACAAAAAACAAAAAGTAATGAAAGTCTACAATATACAGTTTATAAAACACGTATAAAAGACTGGTATGAATTAAATGGGGATAATTATGACAAACAATACTACGAAATACTAAATTATTTAAGAAACTTTAGGGTTAAAAAAATAATGATTGATGCAACAAAAGAAGAAGGTATGAGTGACAGATTACAAGTAAATTTACCTGGAATAGAAGTGGTGTCATGTATATTTTCATCACAATTTAAGGATAGAATGTATAAGACACTAGACAGTAGTATTAAATGTGGGCGTGCCACTTATCCATGTGACGAAGAAACACAGGCAACAAGAGAGTATCAAAAATTTATAGAACAAATGGGAGAATTAGAAAAAGACTTTAGAGGTCAACTTATGGTATGTCATCACCCCGATAGACGTGGGGCACACGATGATTTTTGTGACAGTTGGGGATTAGCCGTTTTAGGTGCACATGATAAATGTCAAGAAATAAGAGTGCAAGGTTACCAAGAAAATAAAATATTTAGTAACCATAATAAAGGTATGTATACTAGAATAAATAAGTATACAGCACGTAGAAGAAGATAGGAGGTAATGTAATGAACTATAATTACGAGTATAACAAAGGTTTACGTATTGATGAACTTAATAGTTACAAGGCAGTACTAAGTGAACACTTAACGGATACAGACAGAGAACTTTTAGATGAATACATTGAAAAATGGAACTTTTACGAAGGTTATCACTGGGAAAATATAGAGTTACAAGATAAACCCCAAGTAACAAAGAACTATTGCAGGGCGTTTGTAAATAAATTTGTAGCCTTTGAATTTGGTAAAGAAGTTACGTTCCAAGTACCTACAGAGGAAGATAATGATGAAAGTACACCAGCACCTGTGACAGATTTTTTAAATGAAATATGGAGTATACATAACAAGAAAATGGAATTGTTAACTGATTTAGGTCAAACAAAAGCTGTAACAGGTATAGGTTGGCTACAAGTGAAATATGAAAAACCCGAGGATTTAAATGACCCTTTTAATGAATACCCTAACGGGCGTATACGTTTAATAAATATGTCACCTTTAACTGTTTTTCCCGAATATGACCCACATGACCAAGAAAAATTGGTGAAATTAACTGTAATGTACCCTGTGGAAACACAAGTACCAACATTATTCTCTATACGTAACAAAATGAAAACTAAGGTGTATAAAATGGTTTGGACTAATGACGAATTTCTTGTAACACTTGGAGGTGAAATACAAGAAAAAGGAGCAAACCCATATGGATTTATACCTTTTGTTCCATTTATAAATTACCCTATTGCAAATAAAACAACAGGGGCAAGTGATATAGATGACATAATCCCATTAAATGTGGAACTTAATCAAAAGAACTCTGACATATCGGAGATAATAGATTATCATTCAGCACCTATTACAGTTGTATATGGAGCAGACATTGGAACACTAGAACGTGGGGCAAATAAAATGTGGGGAGGATTACCTACAGATGCACGTATAGAAAACTTAACAATGAATACAGATTTAAATGCAAGTACAGCATATATCGCAGATGTGAAAAAGGCAATTCATGAAGTAGGATGTATTCCCGAAAATGCTTTAGGTGATATAGGAGCAATAAGTAATACTTCGGGTGTTGCATTACAAATAATGAACAGTCCATTATTGGAAAGAACTAATGTAAAACGTATGTATAGCACAGCTGGATTACAAAGAGTAAATAAAATGATTATATTTATGGGAATATTTCATGGTTTATTCCAAAAACCAGCAATAGATACTAAAGAATTATATAATACAGAGGTTGTATGGAAAGACCCATTACCAAAGGATACTTTAATAGAAATGCAACAATTACAACAAGAAATGAATATGGGTATTGAATCAAGACAAGGAGCTATGCAACGTTTAGGTAAAGACAGTAAAAAAGTATTTGAAGCTATGTCAGAAGACTATGAAAAACATCCCGAATTTTATGGTCAACCTAAAAAAGAAGAAATTACACTTAATAGTGGCATGACAAATGGTGAAACACCTCAAGAAATGAAACGTAAAGAAATGACAGGAGAGAATAAAAAAACACCTGTAACAGAGGGTAAAATGTAGCTATTACATATTACAAGCAATTTTATGGTGCATTTTGTGTCACGTTATGTTACAATTACATTAAAATATAAAAGTATTATCAAGGAGGAAAGATATAATATGAAAAACAAATATGGTATTAACGCAAGATTTATAGAAGGAATTAAAAAGGCATTGATAAGAAATGTATTGGCAGAAGAACCAGCATCAGCAACTCACCCAGTAGTAAATTACGAAGAACTAATCGCTAAAGCAAGACGTGAGGAAAAAGATAAACTTTACCCACAAATTGAAGCAGAAAGAAACAAGGCAACAGCTATTACGGAACAACATAACGATTTACTTTTAAAACACGCCCAATTACAAAATGAGAATAAGGCACTTAAAGAGGAAATTAAAGAACTAAAAGATAGTGAAGGCAAGGGTGAAAATAAAGAAATCGCTAAGTTAAAACAAGAAAAGGCAGTACTGGAAGGTGAGTTAGAAAAATTAAAAGGGTCAATAGTAGATGAACCTACTTTAAGACAACAAATAGAAGATGAGGTAAAAGCACAATACGAAGTCGAATTGTATAAGGTAGAAAAAATGTCATCTGACGAGTTTAAGGGACAAATAATACCCGAACTTGTAACAGGTACAACTAAAGAGGAAGTTGACGAATCTATACAAAAATCTAAAGCAAGATTTTTAGAGTTGTTAGGGTCACAACCACAACAACCTCAAGGTGGTGTAACAATACAACAACAAATACCAACACCACCAGCTGGAAACCCTAACATGGGTGAGTTTGTTCAATCTACTCTAGGTGAACAAGACATTTACAACATGACACCACAACAATGGGCAGAGTATCGTGTTAAATTAGGATTAAAATAATAGGAGGAATTGTAAATGTTACAAAAATCTAAAAGAGGAATATTATCAAAATTATTAACTAAAGTACATGCAGAGGGTGTACTTAACACAGTTGTGTCACAAGGGAAACAGTCTAGTGAACCAAATTATGTTCCTGGAACAAATAAATTGGAACATGCAATAAGAGCAGTTTATTCTAAAGAAATAGAATTTAAGGCTATGCCTAACATGAGATTTTTCCAATTTGCTACAATGAAAACTGAATTAAATGTTGAACCAGGTTTAACAATTTCCATGTTAACTTATGACAACCTAGCAAAAGGTGGAAAATTAACAGAAGGTGTTAGAATGGAAGGTAAGGCTATGAGTTCTAGCATGAAAGAAATAAGAGTTTACGAATATGGTAACTCTATAACTGTTTCAGAATTAAACATCAGAAGTAACTTTGATGACGTAATGGCATCTGCTACTACTTTATTAGGTAGAGATTACGCTATAGTTATGGACTGTATGCTAAGGGACGTTGCACTTTCTAATGCTCAAACTGTTTATGCTGATAAAGCTGACGGAACTAAAGTAACAGCTAGAAAGGACTTAGATGACACATGTAAATTTAAGGTTTCTACAGTTAAAGACTGCTTAGAAATATTAGCTACAAATAATGCACCTAAATATAATGGTGCTGACTGGATATGCTTCGTACATCCACATCAATCAAGGGATTTAAGAGATGACCCAGCATGGATAAATGCATCTAACTATGGTGCTCCTAATTTATTATTCTTAGGAGAAATAGGTAAAATAGATGACACTAGATTTATAGAAACAACTATATTAAACAATGGTGCATCAGCAGAAGATGACCCTTCTTATGACCTTACATTACAAAAAGGTAAAGATGCTACAGGTCAAGCAACTGGGGATGTAAATAAAGTACCAGTATATCAAGCTGTATTATTTGGTGACAAATATTTTGGATTAGCTATTTCATTACCTGTTAATCTAAGAGATAATGGTGTAATAGATTACGGACGTGAAAGAGGTTTAGCTTGGTACTCTATAATGGGTGCTGGAATATTACACGAAAAACATGGTGTAGTTATAGAAACTGCTTAATAGGAGGTGTTATGCATGGCTATGACACAACAAGAAAAAGATAGATTGGCAACTGCATTACTTTATGTAGAGCAAAAACCAATGGATGTAGTAGATTTAATAGAGAAATTAGTAGATAAAAAAATAGGAGAATCTAAGGCACAACCAGGTGTCTAGGAGGTGTTATAACGTGGCAAATTTCAAGAAAAAATCTGACAAAGATGTTGTTGAAAATTTAATGGAAGACGTTAAACAAGAACAACCCGAAATAGTGTTGGATGATAAAGATGAAATAGAATCGGAAGAACCTATTACAATAGAAAAACCGATTGACAATAAGCCCACTAAAAAATATACAATAAAGGTGAAACAGTATACTAGAGTATTTATAGGTCAATGGTATACATTTGAGCCTAAAAGAGTATATAGAGTGGATGAAAATGTAAAATCTAAATTACAAAATGCTGGATTACTACTTCCTTTATAGGAGGTGTAACATATGAAAGAATTGTTACAAAGTTTATACTTTGTGCTAGGTAGGGAAAATTCCTCTGACCCTATTTGTAAAGCTATTACAGACGAGGAAATTTTACATCTTGTAACATCTATTGCAGAGGCTAATAAGATAGACTTAGAAGACTTTGATGCAACTAAGGCTTCCTATTTACAAATGCTAGTGTTACGTGATGTGTATTGGAAATTAGCTTTAGCTTATGCCCCTTTATATGAAATATCAGTTGACGGATTAAAAGTAAGTAAACAAACTAGGTTTGAACACTACTTTTCCATGATACAACAACTTAATAAACAAATCGGAGAATTAGTAGCAGGTAATCCAAGTTTAGGGTTTGCTTCTGTTAAAGTTGAAACTGCTGTAATACAAAAGGATTATGTCAATGCGAATTTACGCAACCTTGTGAGAAAGACAAAAACAAGCATTACAGTAGATAAACAGGATGACAAGTACACATATTTGGAAATAAAATTTAAAGATGCTCACATTACACGTTTCCAGGTCTATTACAACCCAACCCTTCCTGTTGTAGACGAGTATGAGGGCAACACTTTAAGTAAAGGTTCAATTCTAGTGCAAGACAGTTTGGACGTAACAGATAATAAATTAAAAATTCCTGTTCTAAAAGGTTACGTTGCTGTTGTAATGATTGCTCCTAATGGCACTAAGAACTATAAACAAATACAAGTAGGTGAGACTAATGGCACAGTATGATGAAGTAAAATCGTTAACATCGGATGTACTTGAGATATATTCCGATTGGGGTACTGCAAATATTACATTACAGAAATTTCAAGGGGGAGAATATGATGATTTGTATGATGAAGGTACAGCATCATATTCTGAACCTTATAAATGTATAGGGCGTTACAAACCAACACCTGTAGAAGAACAACAAACTGGAGTGGGTTTAAGAGAAGACGAACAATTCTATACTATCTATGTGGTTAAGGACACACTTGATAAACAAGGTGTCACAGGTATTGAAACTAGAGATATTTTAGAATATAACGGAGATAAATTAGACATTCTAGCTGTTCAGTATTCTGCTGTAATTGGGGATTACGCCTTACAATATAAGATTTACTGTAAAGGTAAGATATTTAAGATTAAGGAGTTGTAACACATGAGCAAAATGACAGGTGATTGGACTAAGTTACAAGCCAAGTTAAATGATATTTCTAAGGGTAAAGTCAAAGACGATATGGAAGAACAACTTCAAGATTCGGCTAATGATTTAAAAGAAGCTATGCAACAATACATAAGAGGTCAAGAAGGTAATTGGCAACCTCTAGCACAGGCAACTATAGACAAAAAACATGATGACACAATTTTAATTGAAACAGGTGAAATGGTAGATAGCATAGAAGTAACACCTCAAGGTGAAGACCAATATGTTATATCTGCAACAGGACAGCGTAACCAAGAAATACTGAAATACCATGAATATGGAACATCACGTATGGTCGCCCGTCCTGTAGTAAGACCTGTATTTGAAAAAGAAAAAGGTAATGTAAAAGCAGAATGTAAGGATGCTTTTATTACATCCTTAAAGAAGTGAGGTGTTACGTATGAATTATGGATTACGTGAAATAGACACATCATTTAAAAATATGCTTAAAGAAATATATGGAGGTTATACAATAGTTCATTATAACCCCGATATAGATTGGGTAAAGGAAACTTACCCCTGTGTGGCGTTTAAAACAGAACAAAATGCTAACACATCATACAAGGATTATAATAGTTATGACATAGATGACCAATACATTACGGATAAACCCGATTATACTCAAATGTTGTTAACATTGTACATTTTGGCAAAGAAACAACAAGACATAAATGTAATGATAGAGAAATGGTTAGATGCTCAAGGTACATATGCTTCAACTATGGATATAACAGGTAAAGACGGAAATGTGAAAACTGTATTTATGGAGAGAAAAACAGCGTTTGTTACATCCGATGAAAAATTGAATGGAAAAACATATTATCGTAGAGTGTTACAGTTTACGATAGATGTACCTGTGAAATTACCTTCAAGAGAATACAATAAGGTCGAACGTGTCATAGTAACTAAGAAGGAGGTACGAAATGGCTGATAACAAACAAGTAGTCAGACCAGGTTCTTATTTAAAAAGAGAACGTGACATAGTACAAAAAGCTACAACTGTTACACCTTTAGTATGGGGTGCAATAGGAGCAGAAGATTGCCCTATTGGAGATAGTGTAGTTGAAGTTAAATCTTATAAGGATTTTAAAGATAAATTCTGCATGACAGATGAACAGGCTAAACAATCTGAACTAGCTTTAGCCATAAATCTTTGGTTCTTACTAAATAGTAGTAGCATGTTTGTATATAATGCTAATCCTTATACAACAAAGGCTAAAAAATTAGTAGGAGAAAAAGTTACTTTTGAAGCTAAATATGCTGGGTTATGGGCAAAAGATTTAGCTATACAAGTAACTGATGATAGTATTACAGTTAAGTACAACGATGTTACAGAGGTTCTTGAAAAGAAAGTGGCTTCTGTAAATCAATCTAAATTTATACAAGTTACAGGAACTGGTGTAACAGACACAGATTTAGCAGGATTAACTAAAGAAGCAGTTGCTTTAGATGTTACAGGTATAACTGCACCTACTGAAGATGAAGCTAAGAAACAAACTAGCATGGATACTTACCTAGAAAAACTTATGATAGAGGACACTATTACAATAGCTACTGAATACGTGTATGGTAACCCTACCTTTATCCTAAAGAGTGCTACAAAATTAGAGGACGAATTAGGTATAAAAGTATTCCCAATAACTTCTGTAGACTATATAGATGTAACACAAGAAATATCTTCATTTGAAGGAGGATATAGAGGTATGGTATGTACTCCTAATGTTACTGTAATGAACCCTATAACTGGAGTGATAGAAGAACAACCACCTACTGTTGCAATACCAGCTATATTTGGTAAATTAATTACTAAGTATGGTATACAACAAGCACCAGCTGGTGTTGAAGCTATATTACCAAATGTTACAGGGGTAGCCTATGAATACACTGAAAGAGAACAAGGTATATTAAATGCTTCTAACTTTAACTGCATCATACCTAAAAAACGTTATGGTGTAGTATTATGGGGTAACAGATTAATAAACTCTGACCAAGACAGGGATTATGTTTCTGACTTACTTTTAGATGACTATATAGATAACTGGATAAAAGCCGATACTGAAACATTTGTATTCAAAAATGCAGATGACATAATGTACTCTGAAATTACAGCAAGAATAACAGCATTTTTAAGAGGGTTATGGTCTAACGGAGCTTTAGCTGGTGAAACACCAAATGAAGCCTTCGCAGTTAGATGTGACAAGGAATTAAATGCTGGTGCTAAAAAAGGTGAAGTATATGCAGAAGTAGGCTGGGCTAAGAAATATCCAGCAGAATTTATTTACACTACTGTTAAATACATGAGTGTGTAAGGAGGAATGAAACATGTTTAGAAAATTATTAAAACAATACTTGGAAGAACATCAAGTACATGCTATGGCTAGAACATCAGCAGAAGACCCACTTAGAGGTTATAAATTCAGAATATCTATTCCAGGACTTCCTTCTTCTTGTGGATTTAAAAAAATCGGTGGATTGAAAGATGAAATGGGTGTAATAGAATATGACGAAGGTGGATATGACCATACACATAAATTAAAAGGTAAAGCAAAAGGTGGAGAACTTACTTGTGAAAAAGGTATGTTCCCTTCTAAACAAGTAGAAGAAGTGTTTAGAAACTCTTTGGCATCAGATGATGATAGATGTACTATAGTAGTGGCTTTACTAGATGCAAAAGGAAACGTAGCACGTGACTGGAAACTAGCAGAATGTTGGTGTTCAGCATGGGAAGCTGGGGATTTAGATGCTTCAAGTGAAGATGTATTAGTGGAAACTATCAAGGTGCAATACGAGTACTTCTTAGACTAGATGTAAAGGTATCTTAGTAACTTGACTGTATCACCCCTTAAATTTACAATTAATGTAACAAAGGGGTGATACCATGATACAAATATGGAAAGTTATAAAAGACTATCCTATGTATAGTGTAAGTAATCTAGGTAGTATTAAGAATAATAAGACTGGTAGAATACTTAGACAGTTAAATGATAATTATGGGTACTTACAAGTCCGTTTATACAATAACGGAAAAGCTAAAACATATAAAGTACATAAACTCGTGTTTGAAACATTTAAGGGTAAAATAGCCAATAAAATGGTAATAAATCATAAAGACGGAAATAAGTATAATAATTCCCTTAAAAATTTGGAATGTGTTACACAACAATATAACGTGTTACATGCAATAAATAAAGGGAATTTTTACTTACGTCCTGTGTATTGTTATGAAACAGGCAAAGAATACACATCTTTAGCCGAGGCATCTCGTGAATTAAATGTGGACGCAGGTAATGTACAAAAAGTATGTGCAGGAAAGTGTAAGCATACTAAAGGTTATCATTTTAGTTATATCTAGGTGTAAGGGTATTTTAGGTCACTTGACAGCTTACAGAGGGTTACGTTAAAATAAAACCATACTGTAAATATAAATATTCTCATTTATTCCTAAAACGCCTAGGTATTTTATATACTTAGGCGTTTTTGTTATAATGTAGGTAAAATAGTAAATAAGGAGGAAATAAAATGTATACAGAAGTAGACAATTTATTAATAGGTATTAAAGATGAAAATGGTGTAACACACACTGAATTTGAATACAGAGAAATGACAGGGCATGACGAAGAAGCGTTAGCCAAACCAAAAGTAAAAGATAATGGAAGTGTAGCGTTACGTACTGTTTTAGAGAGATGTATTATAAGAATTGGTGGTATAACTAAAGATAGTGTAAAACCAAATAAATGGAAAGAAATTATACAAGGTATGTATATCAATGACCAAGATTACGCATTTATGAAAATTAGAGCATTATCAATAGGAGACACTTTAACTGTCACAAATAAATGTCCTAATCCAAGTTGTAAAAAGAAAATAAAAACGGAGTTTGAAATAGACGAATTTGAAATAATTCCATATGACGGAATTGAAGACATAGAATTTGAATTACCTAAAGGTTACTATGACAAAGAAGGTAATAAACATACTACAGGAACAATAAGAAGACCAGTAGGTTTAGATAGAGAAATATTAGATATTTCAGCAAGAAATAATTTTGGGTTAGCAAATACACTTTTATTAGCTAGATGTATAAAAACATTAGGATATGTAAAAATACATGACAGCGTAATAAAGGATTTATCTATGAAAGATAGGGACTATTTATTAAAACTTCTAGCCGAACATAGATGTGGATATGACATAGGAGAATTTGATATTGAGTGTCCCGAATGTGGTGAACAATTTACTGTTACACTTAATAACGCAGATTTTTTATAGATGATTTTTACGGGAATGATGCTAAACTTATCGCAGAAAACTATTACGAAGTCCTTAAAATGGATACACATTATATTTCTATGCGTTACCATTGGGATAAGAATACAATATACGATATGACAACACAATCCCGTAGAGAATACATTGATATATTAACCCAGCATGACCAAGCCGAGCAAGAAGCTATGGAAAAGTTAAATAATAATTATTAGATAGCGAGGTGTAACATATGGGTGAATTATTCGGGTTAGGTATTCTCCTAACCCTTCAAGATAGAGCATCGAGAGGTGTTCAGAACGCTTCGCACAATTTAGAAGAATTGGAGCGTCAAACTAGAGAAACAATAAATGCTGTTACAGACCTTGAAAGAGCTAATACTGGACTATCTTCCACTAACCCTTCCATGACACTTACCGAAATGGCACAGAGTATGCGACAATACACTTACTACTATGACCAATACGGACGTAGACATAGATATCATTCTAACCAATTTAACCGAGAGTTAATGCGTATGACAGGAAGTGCCAATGACATGGCACAGTCACTAGAAAGTAGTATTAGACCTTGGGGTCAATTTGCAGGTATGACAAGTAGTGGTAGACAAGTTGCAAGTATGATGCAAGGAATAGCGAGAGAAACACAAACAGCACAAAGAGCATTATTAGGTTTTAATGCAGAAGGAACACACGCTATAACACAAGAACAAACAACACAAGCATTGGAACGTTACAGAAATACAATAAATGACACACAAGCTAGCTTACATGGAATGTATCAACGTGGTGAAATAGATGCTTTAAGTTACCAAACAGCAGTACGTAATATGGCACAGGAAAGTAGACAGATAGAGAGAATAAACCAACGTGGATTTAGAACAACAAGTCAATATTATTCTATGATGCAACAAGCTGGTATAGCTACTAATGCCATAGAAAATATGCGTGGTATAGCTTTAGAACGTAACAGAAGTAGAATACAAGCACAGGCACGTACGTTACTTGAAACAAAAACAAGTGCAATGAAATTTACGCAAGTGTTACAAAGAACGAACCCTGTAATAGGAGCTATGACAAGTAGTTTTACAGGTGTAGCTGGAGCAATACAACAAGCAAGTAAAGCATTTAATCCTATGGTAATTCAAGCTAGATTATTCAATCAAGGATTTAGTGGTAAAGAAGTAGCTGATTACATGATGTCTATGCAAAGTTTTGCAGACGGGTTTGTTACAGTATTTCCAACCTTAGCTTTAGGAGTAGGTGCATATTACACAGCACTAGGAGCATTGGCATATAAACAAGTACCAGCTGTTAGTAAATCCTTTGATAGATTAAAAGGAACAGCGTTACAAGCACTTAAACCTTTGATAAAAGTTGTGGCAGAAGTTATGGTTAAAGTAATGGATTTAGCAAATAAAGTATTAGAAAGTGTTACGGCTTTTGAAAAGGCACATCCTATCATTACCCGTATAGCAACAGCCTTAGCTTTAATAGTACCTATTGCAACCTTAGTAGTAGGAGCATTTTTAGCAATTAAGACTGCTGGAGGATTCATATGGACTTCCATAGTAGCCAATATTACACAAGCTGGGGGTAGTGTAATGGGACTAGCTGAAGCAGTAAGTTTCTTTGTGGGTATTGCCACAACTGTTACAGCAGTTGTTGGTATATTCTTAACCTTATATCATAATTGTGAGTGGTTTAGAGAGTCTGTTAATAAGGCAATAAAATCCGTTAAAGAGTTTGTTAATGAATTTAAAAAGGCTCACCCTACCATAACAGCCTTTTTTGATAGCTTTGGTATAGGGTTACTAACAGCTATGACAGCTTTTAATACACTTAAAACTTTTAAGACACTAGGTAGTACAGTTTTCTCACCTCTAACAGGTAGATTAGGTTTTGTAGGTAGAGCATTTCAAAGATTAGGAGGAATAGGGAGAGCCGTAGGAAGTAGAATAGGTACAGCATTTACATTATTACGTCATCCAATAGCTGGAGTACAACTTTTAGCTTTTGACATGTTCAATGGTATACGAAATCTAGGTACACGAGCATTTACAGCTGTTTCAAATAGAGCAACATGGTTTGGTGCAAGAGCTTTAGGTGCTGTACGTAGACCTATAGCTGGGGCAAGACGTTTAGGTTCTAGTATTATGCAAATAGGAACAAACTTTAGACAAACAGGAAGTGTTGTAGGACTATTTCGTGACACAGCCAATTTAGCATTACGTGGTGTTCGTGCATCAGTACGTCTGTTAGGTAGTAGTGTAAGGTGGTTAGGAACAATGTTCTTACATCCTATTTCAAGTATTAGAGCATTGGGAAGTTCAATAGCAGGGTTATGGAGAACTCTTGGAACGAGATTAGGATTTAGCCCTTGGATAATTGCAATAGCAGTTTTAGTTGCAAGTATAATGGCATTATGGAAAACAAACGAAAACTTCCGTAATGGTGTTATGAAAATATGGAAAGCTATAAGTAGCTTTGTTACACAAGTAATAAATGGTGTTCGTGAAGCTATGGACGGCAAATTGAAGCCCGTCATAGAGAACTTGAAATCTATCATGCAGTCACTAGGTACTATATTCGGAACAATATTTAGTGCCATAGGTTCTGTACTTTCCGTATTCTTCGGAGATATAACAGGAGGATTTAAAAAATCGGGTAGTGCAGTTGAAACAGTAACAAATTTAATAGTAAGTGGACTAACAGGAGCAATAAATATATTAAACGCAGTTTTGACACCTCTAGCAAGTTTATTACAAGAAGTGGCTAAATATATGAAAGCCCATGCAGACGAGATACAAAATGGTTTAATGGTTGCTTATCAATTCTTAGCTGATTTATTAAATGCTGTTGTAACACCAATAATTCAAAGTTTAACAGACTTTTGGAAAGAACATGGAGAAACTATACAAAATTTTGTTTCATCAATATATCAAGGTTTAGGGGTTATAATAGGTGGCATAGTAAATGGAGCATTGACTGTATTAAAAGATTTAGTGCAACATGTGACAGAATTTTGGAGTGAACATGGTGACACAATTAACAATAAAGTAAAATGGGCGTATGAAACATTATTACCAGCAGTAAGCCAAGCTGTACAAGGTATAATGGATGTTGTATTAACTATAGTCGGAGCTATAACAGACTTTTGGGAACAACATGGTCAAGAAATAATGCAAAGTGCAAGAACAGTATGGGATGGTATATGTAACATAATTTCGGGAGCATGGGCAGTAATAAGTAATGTCATATTACCTGTAGTAGGTACTATATTCTTAGTTGTAATAAATGCCTTTGCCGGAATAGCATCCTTTATTTCTCAACATGCTTCTACAATACAACAGGTTATGTCTTTTGCTTTCCAAACAGTACAAACAGTTGTAAGCATAGCATGTAGTATTATAGGAGGTACTATACAAAATGTATTTACTATAATAGGTGGTATAATTAAAGCTGTAGGACAAATATTAACTGGTGATTTTGGTGGAGCATGGAATACTATATGTAGTACTGTAACATCAGTATTATCTACAATGTGGAATGTTACCTCTACTGTGTTTAATTCTATAGTGAGTTATATTACAAGTATAGACTGGTTAAGTCTAGGAACTAATGTAGTACAAGGGTTAATAGACGGAATTACAGGATTAGCTTCAGGTGCTTGGGATGCAATATGTCAAATAGGTCAAACTATCATAGACGGATTTAAGAGCCTTTTAGGTATACATTCACCTTCTACTGTAATGGCAGAATTAGGTAGATATGTAATAGAAGGTTTAAAACAAGGTATTTGTGACGCTGGTAATTTCTTACTAGGTGCAATCAATCAAATAGTAGGTTACTTTACTCGTATGAAAACACGTATTATGTCAGCAATAAGTAGTTTAGTAAGCGGTATAGCTTCTAAAATAAGTGGCATGGTAAGTAGCTTTACTTCTAAAATATCTAGTTTAGTAAGTAGTGTAGGTAGCAAGTTATCAAGTATGGTAAGTAGTGCTAAAACTAGAATATCTTCCTTTGCATCTAGTTTAAAAACAGGAGCAATAAGAGCTAAAGACAACGTGGTTAATGCAGTAAAAACTATGATAAGTAGAGTTAAAGGTCTAGGTTCTCAATTCCTTAGTATAGGTAGAAACATGATACAAGGTTTAGTAAATGGTGTAAAATCTAAAGCATCAGCACTAATTCAATCTGTAACAGGAGCAGTAAAAGGTGCAATAAACAAAGCTAAATCTTTACTAGGTATACATTCACCTTCAAGAGTATTTAAATCTCTAGGTATAAATACAATGGAAGGTTATAATATAGGGGTTACACAAGAAAAACCTAAAACTGAAAGGGCAATAGAATATGCATTACCTAACGCTCAAGATTTTGACATGAGAGAACGCATAGGAAAAATTGCAACACCTGTAATGGCTACAACAAATACTTCAAATACAAATAATACAAATAATAACAATAACAGAACTTCAAACGATACAATAAATTTCAACATTCAAGTACAAGACGGAAAATCTTTCACAATGGAAGATGCTGAAAGAATATTTGATATGCTACAAAAGGTTAAGAATAAGAGAGATTTATTTGTATATTAAAGTAATTAGCCTATGTAATAGAGATTTATTTATTTTATTGCATAGGCTATAATTATATTAAATGGAGGTGATAAAATGGGTGCTGGAGCAAAAGTAAAAGGTTACTTAAAAAATTGTGACACAAATGAAATAAGGAAGTTCATGTTTAACCCTAACAGCGTAGAATATGACATAGGTAAAGAGTATAACACCATGATTTCTCCAGGATTATCCTATCCCAAAATTGAATATGGAAAGGGCAGTGTTATAACAAGACCTTACTCCTTATATCTTAGAGGTAAAAACACAGAAGACTTTATAGCCTATTTAGAAGGTTTAGTAACACCTAAAACAAAATATAGTGAACCCCCTATGGTTATTTGTGTATTTGGAACTTTCGTATGTAAAGGTTATATAAACACTTTAAAAGTGAAGAAAACCCTATTTGATAACAATTTGAAATGTATAGAAGCTACCTGTGACATAAATATAGTGGAGGTGAGAGATGTATGATTTTTAAAGGCTCACGTTACGAAGATACACCTACAACTATTAGGAATAACACACAGATATTAACCCGTAGAGAATTGGTGACAGATGAAGAACACTATCGTTACATTGTAATAGAAGGGGACACCTTAATGAATATAGCATATAAATGTTATGGGGATGAAACTTTATGGTGGAGAATAATGGAGAGTAACCCTAAGTATAAAACACCTTTAGATGTAAAACCAGGCGATTTATTATTAATTCCTTTGAGAAATGAGGTGTAATAAATGGTATCTTTCAGCGTAAATTTAAATGGTAAACAATTTACTACAGAAATGAAGGAATTTATCTCTAATATAAAAATGAAAAAAATAAGTACAGGTGCATCTTCTTTAGAGATACAAATAAATGACCCCGAAATGACTTTTATAGGTGATGTAGAATTGTTTAAGCAAAATGTGCCTGTTACTTTTTCTTTTAAAAAGGGTAAAGGTGACAATGAAATAGTAAATTTTGTAGGATATGTTGCTCAAGTAAGTGTGGAAATGTCAGATGACATTCCTAAGATATCTATTGCATGTTCGGATGAAAGTTACAAATTAGATAGGAAGAAAAAATCTAAAAACTGGGGTAACAAAAAACGTCATGTAATAGCTAGAGAGATATTTCAAAGCTATGGATTAAAAACTGTAATAGATGAATCACAGGATAAACCTTCAACAAGTGACAGTAATTCCAGTAGTTCGGAAGTGTCACAAAGTAATGAAACAGATATGTCATTCCTAAAGAAATTGGCAGATGAAGAAGCAGATGATTGGTTATGTTATGTATTTAATGGTACAGGTTATTACTGCAAGAAAAAATTACTGGAAACACCTAAGAAAACACTTGAGTATAGAAAAGGAGAATGTTCCATAAAATCATTTAAACCAACTATAAATAGCGTGACTAAACGTGTTCCAGTGTATGAACAGGATTATGATTTAGCTAAACAAAGTGTAACGGAAGTTACAACAACTAAAACTAAGAATAAGCAAGGGAAGTGATGATATGCCACGTGTAGGTGACGGAAAAGATGAAGTTGCTGTTTTAGAAGGTGACATAGACACTCTTGAACCTTATATGGAGTTAGATGCAAGACAGACTATACGATTAGAAGGAGTAGGAGAAGCACTAACAGGTTTATACTATGTTACAGAAGTAGATTTTGAGTTATCGGGTACAGAATTTAAACAATCATTAAAAGTAGAACGTAATGGATTTGGTGATTATACTAAAGCCTATGACATAGCCATAAAAGGTAAAAAAACTGTACAGAGTGACGCAGTCAAACCTGTAACGAAAAATAAAACACATAAGGTTAAGAAAGGTGATACGTTATACAGCATTTCAAAGAAGTATTACGGAAGTAGTAAGTATGCCGATAAAATATATAAGGCAAATAAGTCGAAAATAAAAAGTAAAAACATGTTAAAAGTAGGAATTGTGTTAACATTACCATAGGAGGTGTAATACAATGAAATACAGAGGTAAAGTAATAAATAATACAGACCCTATGAAAATGGGGCGTATAAAAGTATACTGCCCTTTAATCTATGGGAATAGCGAGAGTGCATGGTGTTACCCTTGTATTCCTTTAGGGTTTGAATACCATATTCCCCAAGTGGGACAAATGGTATGGATTGAATTTGAGAAAGATGACATAAGCAGTACACCAATCTATGTAGGAACGTGGGGTGAACAAGATAAATGGATAAAGATGTACGAGGAATAAGTTTTCCTTTTAGAATAGGAAATAAAGGTGGCGTTGTAATGAGCGAAGCCAACTTACAAGATGTAGAGCATATAGAGGAAAGTATTGAGCAAATATTGTGTACGTGTTTAGGCGAAAGAGTAATGAACTATGAATTTGGTTCAGAACTAGATACTGATATATTTAAGGCTCAAGATTCCTCTTTATACTCTTTGTTACGTTACCAAATAATGGATGCGTTACGTAAGCATGAACCACGTATAAACGTGGATGAACAAAACATTACAATATTACAGGAAAAAAGCGTAATACAAGTGGAGATTAAGTATACATTAGTAGATTTCCCGAATTTAGGATTATTATGCACATTAATTAATTTAGGAGGTGCTGACTTTGAAAGTAAGGGATAATGTGGATTATACAAACCGAGATTATGCAGGACTTAGACAGGATATGATTCAAAGATTACAACAATTAATACCCGAATACACAGACACTTCTGATAGTGATGCAGGTATAGTGTTAATTGATTTATTAGCGCATGGGTTAGATATCTTATCATATTACAATGATAAAGTGGCAAACGAAGTATTTTTAGCTACAGCAAGGGAGCGTAGTAGTGTAATGATGATAGCACAAGGAATATTAGGTTATGAAATACAAGAGAATACACCTTCCAAAGTGTACCAAGTATTTGAGATAATCCCAACAGAGGATGACACTATTATTCCAGCTGGAACATTGTTACGTACTAAAGGCGAGTATGGAGAATCCTCTTTATACTTTGAATTAGATACAGACCTTATTATACCAGCAAAATGTACAGGATTAGAAAAAGACGAAAAGGGAGAATATTTATACAAAGTGTCATGCACACAAGGATATACAGTAGAAAATGATGCATTGGGGTCATCTGACGGGACAGCTAATCAAACGTTTACTGTTCCAAGAAGTGGTGTAATAAAAGATAGTGTAATAGTTAGTGCCATAAGTGAAAATGGTATGACAGAAGAATGGACTAGAGTGTCTAACTTTATAAATTCATCTCCTTTAGATAAACATTACACTGTTACATTGGATGAAAATAATGTAGCAACAGTACATTTTGGTAATGGACGTAGTGGTAAAATACCAGCAGTACATGTTGACGGATTAACTGTAACCTATAGAATAGGGGGAGGAACTGTAGGTAATGTAGCACCTAGAGTTGTAAATAGAACTGATGAAAATTTGGCTTATGTAAAGAGTACATTTAATCCAGCTGAACCCTATTTATTAGGTGTAGATAGAGAAACATTAGAGGAAATAAAATTAAATGCTTCGTCTTCCTTTAAAACACAATGGAGTTGTATTACAACAGAAGACTATGCAGACATTTTAAAAGGGCAAGAGTATGTTTTAGATGCCTATTCATATAGCGAAAAATCTAAACCATTGGATATAACAGTATATGTGTTACCTAAAAATTATGGGGACATGAATGATGACACGTTGAAACAATTACGTAAATCTTTAGAGGAAGTTTACCTAAGCAAAAAAGCATTAGGTGTAACAGTTTCAATAAAATGGGCAAAGATACAATATGTAACATTGAATTTAGACATTACACTAGAGGAAACAGCATCAAAGGCTATGACAAGAAGTGTAATAACAGACACCTTATTCGCCAATTACAATTTAGACACTAGAAAAATTGGAGAACCAATGTATCTGTCACGTATTTTATCGGATGTATTAGATATTGAAGGGGTTTTAGATGTAACAGGATATTTAGATGACAATAAAGCCAAAATAATCCCGACAGAACCTGGAATTGTAACAGCGTTACAAACTATTAATACAATAATGAATGGAGGGGTTGTGTAATGGATTTTGGCAATTATTTATACAAACAACTTCCAGCATATTATCGTTACAGGGATATTGAAACAGAGTACACTTTAGAGCGTTATCTAAAATGTTTAGGTGAATATCTAAATGTTGTATTTGAGGAAACAGATGACATAAAAGATTTATTAGATGTGGAGAAAATGCCTAGTAAGTTTTTACCCTATTATGCAAAAATGTTTGGTATAAAAATATATGACGATATATCAGAAGACTTTCAAAGGAAGTTACTAGCTAACATTGTTCCAATACTTAAACGTAAAGGAACACGTGACGTAATAGAATTTGTTGCAAGGGAATTAACAGGTTATGACGTTGACATAACAGAGGGTAATGAATACGCCTTTAAAACATGGGTAGATGAAATAGAGCTACCCTTAGGGGCAAAACAATCTTTAACTTTTGCCGAAACTCAAACAATACATTACAGATATGCTGGTAGTGAATTAACAAGTAGGTTTATAGTATATGTTGAAATACATACACTAGAAATGGAAGCAACAATATCAGAAGAATTAATTAGAAGGTATTTAAAAGACTTAGTACCAAGTTATATAAATGTGGTATTCGTATTAAATCAACACTTAATTGACGAGGAAGATTATAACGAAGAAGTAAATGTAACAGTTGTAGAAAGTGGATTTAGAGATACAGAAGTTGTAACAGACAGAACATATGGTAATGTTCAATATGAACATTATGACCGATTAAAATACCTTCCCGAAATAGGGGACGTAAAATTGCATGTAACAGAACTAGATTTTGGGTGTATAACAGAACAAGAGCGTTACACTGTATACAGTATTATAAGTGAAGGAGATTATACAGATGAAGTGACAGATTTATCTAATTCGGGAGGTGTTACACCTACGCCAACACCAACACCGATAGACCCCGAACCTGTACCCGACCCTGACCCTGGTATAGAAAAATTGACAGATTTAACAGGTGCAGTTGTTATGGGTGATTCACGTTTTGTAGCTATGCAAGGTTATGGTGACAGATATTTTAAAGATATGACAGTAGACGCTAAAATAGGGTGTTCAGCTAATTACTTCTATAATTCAAAAACTGGTGTAAATAGATTAACGCAATATCCAAAGGATGCAAAATGTTTCATAATTTTATTAGGTGTAAATGACCCCGAAACAAGTGGTCAATATTACATGAAAAATATGTTAACAGCATTACGTGAGGAATTTCCAACAACGCCTGTATATGTTATACAAGAATATCACATGGGTGAGAAATTTAGTGACGGACATGATTACACCACAATGAATAAAATGATTGACGGGTTTAATACTGCAACAGATAAGGTATGTATAGATTTAAGTATACACCATATTGATGCAAGTAAAGGTTTGTTAGTCAATAATATATTAGATAGTCAATACTCTAGTGACGGATGCCATTTAAACCAAGCAGGTTATGATATTTTGTGGGGTAATGTAAAAGCCACAATACTAGATACAGAAAATAATAAAGATGATGGTAAGGGGGATACATCTTTAGAAAAAATAGGTGTAACAACAGGTAATGTCAATGTTAGAAGTGGAGCAAGTACAGATTATGACGTTATCGGTACATTAACAACAGGTACACAAGTACAAATAGTAGGTCAAGACAGTACAACAGGTTGGTACAAAATAAAATACAATAATGATTATGGTTACGTGTCAAATAAATATGTACAAATAACAAGTGAAGGAGGAACTGAATTACCTCCTATACCTCCCAACACTAAAGACCCTCTATATGTACCCGATAGATTTACGGGAAAAGTAACTAATAACTATCAATTAATGGCAAAAGCGTATGAAATATTAAGACACTATAACACATGTTATCTTTATGGTGGTATAGGACAAATTGTAACGCAAAGTGTAGTAAATGCTAAGGCAAAACAATATCCTAGCTTCTATACTTCTGCAAGAAAGGCAAACTATACACAATACATCAATAGTAGTAAGAGATACTGGGGATTTGACTGTGTCAATCTTTATAAATCCATTTTATGGGGTTGGAATGGCGACGAAAGTAAATCTTTTGGTGGCGCAAAATATGCAAGTAATGGTGTACCCGATGCATCAGCAGACGGATTATTCAGTTACTGTACAAGTAAGTCAAGTACAGGCTGGGATAATATGATGATAGGCGAGGCATTATGGATGTCGGGTCATTTTGGATTATATGTAGGTAACGGAAAATGTATCGAATGTTCCCCACGTTGGAATAGAATAGGGTTAGGTACAAGTTGGGGTGAAGAATGGAATGGTGTAATGCTTACAGGTGTATCAAACTGTTCTAATTGCCCTACAGATATACACACTAGAAAATGGACTAAACACGGTAAACTTCCATACATTCAATACTTAACTAAAAATCCATTTATAGATTCAAGTAACACAGAACAAGCTGGAGATACAACAGGTACTTTAGTAGGTGAAACATTCTTAGCAAATATTACAGCTTATTATCCCGATTCTTCTACATTAGAAGGAGGTTACCAAGATGCTATAGGTAATCCTTTAGTCGGATATCCCGACCAATTAACATGTGCAGTACCTAAAAATGTGCCACTTGGAAGTAAAGTAAAAATACTTGGCACAGGTACTAAGTATGACAACCTTATATTTACAGCTACAGATAGAGGGGGAGCAATAGTAGTAGATAGTGACGGAACTTATCATGTAGACCTTTGTATGAAAACTGCTACAGAAGCTAATACGTTTGGAAGACGTAAAGGTAATGGTGTAAAAGTAATAATAGGGGATGTTGTAACATCTACAAGAAAAGTTGCCATTACAAAACAAGGGTGTAACGTACGAAGTGGTGCTGGAACAAGTTATTCTGTGTTAGGTAAAGCATGTACTAATTATAGATTTACAGTTTTAGACGATAGCAAAGACTGGATTGCTGTAGAGTATCATGGTAAAGTGGCATATGTGAGTGCATCTGTAGTTAGTATAGTTATGGTGTAATGAGTATGCTATAATATTATCAAAAGGAGGTATAGTAATGGATAAAAATAATTTACATGCCGTAGGGCAATTTAAAGACAAAGTTTATGATGCAAAAACTGGAGAATTAATAAAAGAAACAGAGTGGAGTAAAAATACCATAGTCAATAACATAAATAAAGCCATAGCATATGCTTTAGCTGGTAAAGGTGGATTATGTTATTGGGCAGTAGGTAGTGGTCAAGCAAGTTGGAGTGATACTAATTTACCTAGTCCGTCACCTACTGACACACAACTTAGTAATGAAATAGGAAGAAAAGCAATTCCGTCATCTGCTTTTAAATTCTTAGACGCAAGTGGTAATGTAACAGCTGGTATAACAAACGTGTTACAAATAACACTTACATTCAACGCTAGTGAGTGTAATGGAGATTGGAGAGAGTTCGCCATAATAGGTGGAGATGCAACAAGTGAATTAAACAGTGGTATAATGATAAACCACAAAATACACAAACTACAAAGTAAAACGGAAAATCTACAAATAGAACGTAGTATGAGGTTTACATTTAATAATAATAACTAGGAGGTGTAAGATATGTCAGATAGATTCGCATTAGGTTCATCCTTCAATGCAGATGCCAATTTTAAAAGCGTAAAAGTTGGTGCTGGAAGTTATGTACTTGAAACAGAACTTAATGAACTACAGGACATTTCTTACTACAGACAACAACAATTTGTAAAAGATTACATAGGTGACGGTTTAATGAATATAGGAAGCCTGTCTTATAAAGACGGCTTCCTTACATTAGATAATGAAGTTGCTGTAGTAGGAGGTTATTTAATAGACATTACACATTTATCATGTGAAATACTAAGAGGTCATCACGCTTACCTTAAAGTTTGGGAAGAAGAAAAAGCATACACTGACATTATAAAATTTAAAGGTAACGCTCAAGAGAGTAGGGTGGTAGCTAATAGTATGTGGGATGAACGTGTAAATGAAGAAACAACAAGAAGAATACAAATAATGTATGACTTGGTGACAGATAATTCAGATAAAAATGCGACATACCTAGATATAGGGTATTTAGGAGCAGATACCTTTAATGTAACAGTAAGTACTAAAGGGCATAACACCACTAAATTTACTTATGCGTGTATAGCTAAAGAGGGTCAAACTGTTATAGATTTCCCTAGAGCGTATGCTTTTGGTAAAAGTACAATGCTAGTATTTATTGACGGACTCCTATTAATGCCCGAAGACTATGTGGAAGTAGACAGTAAATGTATACGTTTCAACATTGAAATACATGAGGGACAAAAGATTTTCTGTTATGCAGAGAATTATATAAAACCTATAGTTGGTGAAGGTCATGCTGAAACACATATGGTAGACGGAAATGACCCATTAGATATTACAGACCTAAAAGACGAAGAAGATTTACTAGATAAGTTAAGAGGTTTATTAGGTAAAGTTGTAATAGACGGAGGGGGATTTGGAGATTTAGATACAGAGCGTGACACAGTATATAGTGGAGGTTTATTTACGGATAGTGCAGATGTACTAGACCCTAGTTTACCCGATACAGGAAATGATGCTAGAGAACTTGAAATACAAGTAAATGGAAATAAAGTGTTACAGTATCGTTACAAAGGTGAAACGTTATGGACTGACTTAATAGACTTTAAAACGTTACAAGGAACAGAAGTAACAGGATTAGATTTAACAGGTGAAAGATTAATGCTTAAAAATTCCAATGGTACTTTTGGTAATGCAATAAATTTCCCTAATGTAATAGATGCTCTAACATCAACAAGTGCTATAAATCCATTGTCTGCTAATCAAGGTAAAGCATTGAAAGCCTTGATAGATAATATACACACAGGTGGTGGAGAAGTTGATACCTCTAAGATTGAAGCTAATCTAAAAACATATGTGGATACCCTTATTTCAGATGCCATTGGAGGTGAGTATTAATGAGTACGCTAAGCGATTTATTTACAAGTATAGGTACAGCTATACGTAATATAACAGGAAGTAGTACTAAAATAAAACCCACACAGTTCGCTAATGAAATAAGTAAAATGGCATATATTGATAATGGGAAAGTGACAGGTAAAGTTAACAGAACAGAGGTTGCTACACCGACAGTTAATTTTGATGTAAATACAGGATATTTTACTGTAACACAAAATCAACCAGCAGGGTTAGTTGCACAAGACACTAAAAAGGCAGGTTATCAATTACCAACTCTTAGTGGTTCAGCTGTTACACCTTCTAACCAAGACCAAATCGCTGTAAGAAAAGGTAATTATATAGGTGGAGATATAACTGTAAAGGGTGACGCTAACTTAAAAAGTGAATATATATTACGTGGTAGAAGAATAAATGGAGAAGAAACGCTTATAAGTATATTTGGTGTACAAGGTACACTAGAGAGATTAAGAAATTTACCAAAATACCATGACGAAGAAATTTATGGTCAGTTAGCTTCTGACTGTGCTAAAAGTTATCACATAGCAAGACGTGTTCTAGGTGTAGAGTTTAAATATAGTCAAGCACATGGAATATTTGGTGACGGAGTGTTAACTGATTCAGAAGGTAGATGTTACATGGACTGTTCTACTTTAGGTGGCTTAGTCGCTCGTAACATACCATTTAATAAAAGTCCTTACACTAAAGCCTATGGTAAAGCTAATGTAACACTAGCAAGTTTGGGATTAGATAAGACATGCGTTTCTAGTTTAAATACTGCTGACCCTTATTTAGATATGCAGACACATGAAGATTTTAAATTTTCGTTTAAAACAGGTTACAAAAGTATAAGAACAGCAAGTGAATTGGCAGAGTATTATTATCAACAAGGTAGAACGTTACACGTATATGAACCTGGAAACCCCCCATCATCATTACCTTCTGATGTAAGAGCTGGGGATATGCTATTTTGGGCAAAAGCTACAGCAAATGACCACCAAAAATCACGTTTCATGGGAATATCACATGTAGGAATATTTGCAAATAACCCTACAGTATATTTTCAAGTAACAGGAAGTGATGATGCAGTAGGTAACACTATACTCGCTAGTAACTTTGCAGACCATATGGATGAAGTAGTTTTAATAGTAAGACCCGATTATAGTCCAAAAAAATATGTAACGCCTAGTGGTGTAAATTTATTACCTCAATATGCTTTTGATAGTTTACAGGTAAGTGTAACTAAAACAGTAAATGGGTTAACATTTAAGCCACAAGCCAGTGGAGGATTTACAGTTCAAGTAACAGACACTTCAGCACGTACAGACCAAACAACATTTTACTTATATGGTAAGGAACGTCCTATTACATTAACCCCTGGAACATATAAATTAAGTGGTACACCAACACACCCACAAGTTAACTCAACAGGAACCTCACTGTTATGGGGGTTAAGTGTTAAAAAAGCTGACGGAACAAATATACCTAATACAAGTGGTGGCGACCATGTATGGGACAGAGGTGTAGGTGATACATTTACTATAACATCTACAATACAGGTATATGTATATTTCTTTGTTTCAAAGAGTTTAACAAATACAAGTACGTATTCGGTTAAACCAAGTTTAATTAAACAATAAGGAGGTGATACAAAATGGCAGTAGATTCAACTGTACAATTTAAAAGAGGTAAGAAGAATGATTTACCTTATGGATTAGAAGGTGAACCTCTATACTGTACAGATACAAATGAGTTATATGTGGGTCAAGGTAAAGACCTTCCACCTAAACTGATAAATGCAAACGGTACAGGAGGAAGTGGTGGAGGTACAGAAATAGACGATAACTCCACAGGACTTACTACAACATGGAGTGCTAGTAAAATAAATCAAATGTTTGAGGATTTAAAATACACTCCAATAAAGATAAATTCATTTAGGGCAAACCTTTCAACTTTTGTGTATGAAGTTGGCACAGTGTTATCCAATATAGTGTTTAACTGGTCATTAAGTAGAAAAGCTACTGATATCATTTTAACGGATTGTAATGTACAGCCTACAGATGACACAGCAACTTTTACTGGAACACTCAATGTTACAAAGACATTCACACTAAAGGTAACAGATGCCAAGAACGCTACAGCAACAGCAAGTGTTACAATATATTTTGTATCCCCCATATATTATGGAACGTTCTCTGATAACCTTACAGAAGCATATATTTTAGGGCAAAATAAACTGGTACAAACAAAAGGTAATAAATCTGTTACATTAACTTACAATGATAAAAAGGTGTTTTATGCCTACCCTAAAGCATACGGAACATTACGTGATATAAAAGACGGAAATGGGTTTAGTTATATAAATGATTTTATAAAAAGTGAAATGACACTTAAAGGTGTAACATATTACGTTTACACTATAAAAGATAAAGCATCTGCAACAGGTATAACATTTACATTTAGTTTTTAGGAGGTGATTGTATGCCACAAGTAGGAAGTAACTTTGAATATTCGGGTAGAAAACCTTTAGATGCTAGACAGTTATGTGACAGTTTGGAAGCATTAAAAGCTAATGTGAACAATATTTTATACCCCCCAGGTTTTAAAGTGTTTTGTTTGCTAGAACACAAGGAATATAGAAATATTGCAAAAATGAATGAACCCCCTGTGTGGGAAGAAAACACACAGGGGGATATATTAAAAGTATATATGGAAAAAGTGGATAAGTTAATATATGCTGTTGACACGTTACAAAAGGATGTTGCACTCCTTAAAGCACAAGTTAATCCTTCTGTTCCACAGGGTGGAAAATTAACAACTTCGGATGGTAAGTATATTGTAACGGATAAACAACAATTTATTCAAATAACAAATAAATAGATAGGAGGGAATTAAAATGTCAAATGAAATGGTAACCATAGACCAATTAATAGAGGTTTTAAATGTAATCCCAAGTGACACATATGCCTTAATTAGTGAAAATGGGGTCACTAAAAAAGTCAAACTGGAAAGTTTGATTAATAAGACTTTAAGTGAAGTGCAAATTTTAGAGATAGAAGGCGTAGAAACAAATGACAAGACTTTGAAAGGTGCATTAGTAGAACTTAGTACACAAGTGAAGGATATTCCGTATCAATTTAGTACGGAACAAACAGAGAGTTTTTATAAAATAAAATACAATAATGTAGTAATAGCAACAATACCATTAGGTAATGGTTCTGTTACACCTACAACAAAATACAGTATAACAAACAATTTATCACACGCTAGAAATAGTAATACGGCAACCTCTATAGAGGAAAATTCTCCATACAATGCTACTATAACTGCTAACAGCAATTATAGACTAAAAAAGGTAACAGTAACTATGTATGGTACAGATATTACAGATTCTGTTTATTCGGGTGGTAGAATAATTATAGATAGAGTTATTGGAGACATAGTCATAACAGTTACTACTGAATTAATAAGTGGTGGTGACGAAGATTTATCAAAATTAGAAGGAATATTACAGGATAGATTATTAGTATGGCATGACGAATTTGATGATGCTACACTTGATACATCAAAATGGAGATATGCAACTCACAATAGTGGAGGTAGTGAACAACAAGCGTACACTGTAGGTAGAACAGAAAATGTAAGACTAGAAAATAGCAATTTAATTTTAGAAGCAAGAAAAGACGGCTATGTTAGTGGTTATACTTGGAGTAGTGGACGCATAGACACAAGTGGTCTGTGTGGGTTCAAATATGGAAGATTAGAAGCTAAGCTAAGATATGACGTAGTATCGGGTGCCTTCCCTGCCTGTTGGACAATTGGTACTTGCGCACACTATCCAACAGGAGAAAATATACATGGTGTCAAAAAGAGTCTAGGAACTCAATGGGCGCAAAATGGTGAAATAGATATGTTCGAAGGTAGAGGAACTAATAGTGAAATTGCTCAAGGTGGTTGGTATAACCAAGATGACGGAAAAGGTAATCAAACTATAATATTTGGTAGAAAAAATATAGATGCCTCTCAATATCATGTATATGCAGTAGAATGGACAGAAACAACAATGATTTCATATATAGATGGTGTTGAAACTGGAAGAACAGATATATCTAATATAGAATCATGGCACAGACCAATGTACATCATATTAAATATGGCAGTTGGTTCTACAGGTGGATATCCTGCTGATGACTGTACTTCAATGAAAATGGAAGTAGATTGGGTAAGAGTTTATGCGCCAGTTGGGGTTACTGAAAAAGAAGAGGTTCAATCTATTTCATTAACTCAAAACGATTTATCTTTCAATGTCGGTGATGACCCAATAGATGTTTATTATTCAGTTAATCCTTCCACAGCTTGGGATAACAATGTCAATTATGAATCAAGTGATACTAATGTAGCAACTGTATATGGTTCAAGAATAACTCCAGTAGGTATTGGTAATTGTAAGATAACAGCTAGAGCAACTAATGGAGTTACAGCTACTATTAATGTAACTGTGGCACAAAATGCAAATATAAATGCTAAAAGTATTACATTAAACAAAGATACATTAGAAATTTATAATGGAACTAATAGTACACTTATTGCAACTGTTACACCAAATAACCATACTGACAGTATTCTTTGGAAATCAAGTAATACTGATGTGGCAACAGTAAGTGATGGTGTTATTACAGGTAAAACTAAAGGTGTTTGTACTGTAACTGCATACTCAAGTGCAGATGCAAGTGTAAAAGCTGAATGTTCTGTAACAGTAAAAGAAGCAGTTCAACTTACAGGGCAT
>OBKS01000115.1_pt1 | contig 85684 bp, 87 predicted proteins | sample 1517381 | NCBI WGS metagenome assembly OBKS01 (sample SAMN04571686, study PRJEB22368) | human gut metagenome | biome: human gut; material: stool | host: Homo sapiens | place: Luxembourg | collected 2012-08-03 | reverse complement strand
ATTTCATAAAAAAATACCCCTAAGTCTTTCTAGATTTTACTCTAGTCCAACTTTAAGGGTACTCTTCATAAGACTCCTTTTAGTATTGTCGTTTAACACCATTATAATAAGCATTCTCAATAATTGCTCCACCAAGGCATAATTCATTATCATAGAATACAACAGCTTGACCTGGCGTACATGCTCTGATTGGTTCTTGGAAAATAACTTCAATATGATTATCATACTTTTTAACCTTGACAGGATGATCCTTATCACGATATCTAAATTTTGCCTGATAAATTTTATCTTCAACAAGTGGAATAGATATTTCATTTAAATCTGTTGCCGTACAGCTAGTTGAATAAAGCATTTCATTTTCATAGCCTTGACCAACAATTAATTCATTTTTTTCAAGATTTTTTCCAATTACAAACCATGGACTATTATCAAAATCTTTTAGTCCTCCGATATCTAAGCCTTTTCTTTGGCCAATTGTATAATACATTAAGCCATCATGCTTAGCTACCACTTTACCATTAAGTGTAACCATATTTCCAGGCTTAGCTGGTAGATAATTTTTTAGAAATTGTTTAAAATTACGTTCTCCAATAAAGCAAATACCCGTTGAATCTTTTTTATCCTTCGTTTTTAGATTTAATTCATGAGCAATTCTTCTAACCTCAGGTTTATCAATATCACCAAGAGGAAATAAACTTCTTCTTAATTGAGCTTGACTTAGCATACATAAGAAATAAGTTTGGTCCTTATTGTTGTCATGTGCTCTTAATAAGTAACTCATATTCACATCATGTCTAACCTTAGCATAGTGACCCATAGCAATATAATCAGCATTTTGCTTCATTGCGAAATTTAAAAAAGCCTTAAATTTTATATTTTTATTACACATAATATCCGGATTAGGAGTTCTACCTTTTTTATATTCATTTAAAAAATAAGTAAAGACTTCATTCCAATATTCTTCAATAAAATCTATTCTTAGACATTCTAAATTAAGTTCACGTGCAACCTCTACTGCATCTTGATAATCAACTTCCTGAGGACACACATTATCATTAACAGTGGGATTACCTAAATAATCATTGTTTAAAGCAGAATCCCAATTACGCATAAAGGCACAGGTTACATCATATCCTGCTTTTTTTAATAAATATGCACTTACAGAGGAATCAACTCCTCCTGATAAACCTAATATTACTTTTTTCATAATGTAACCTCACTTATATTTTTAATTTTTTTTAATATATATAATAATAGGTGATGAATGTGAAAACAAAATTATATATATTTACTATTATATTCTTATTATTCTTAGGAAATCTTATGATTTATAGTTCATCAATGATTTGGGCAGAATATATAACAAATAACCAATACTATTATCTCATAAGACAGCTAATATTTACAGCAATTTCACTCATTATTTTTATAATTTGTTTAAAATTTGATTATAAAATTCTTAAAAAACATGCTAATAAAATCCTTATTGTAACAATTTTATTATTAATTACAGTTCTAATTCCATTCATTGGCATGTGTAAAAATGGTGCTAGAAGCTGGATTGGAATAAATGAATTATCATTTCAGCCCTCAGAAATTGCCAAAATAGCGATGATTATTTTTACCTCAAAATATCTAGATGCAAATGAAGGTTCATTTAAAAAAGAAAAAAACCTTTTTTTATATTTAATACTTCTTCTTTTCATTTTTGGGCTTATTATGCTTGAACCTGATTTTGGTTCTGGATTTATTCTAACACTAACTATTTTAATTATGATGTTTAAGGATTTAGTAAAAATAAGATATTTAATATTAGGAGTTATTCTTTCAGGAATTGGAATTGTTATATTAATCCTAACTGCAAGCTACAGACTTGATAGAATAACATCCTATTTAAATCCTTGGTCTGATCCTTTAGGTACGGGATTTCAAAGTATTCAATCATTATATGCTATAAGTCCAGCCGGATTATTTGGACATGGACTTTTTAAAAGCCATCAAAAATTTTATTTTTTGCCTGAACCTCAGACCGATTTTATTTTCGCAATTATTGTAGAAGAATTAGGATTAATTGGAGGCCTAATTGTAATTGCCTCTTTTTCTATTCTTATAGTGATCGGCTACTATGGTGCGATGAAATGTGAAGATATATTTTCTAAGAATATTCTATTTGGTTTTACAACCCTTATTTTTGTTCAAGCTTTTATTAATATGGGGGTTGTAACCGGTCTTCTTCCGGTAACAGGTGTAACCTTACCTTTTCTTTCATATGGAGGTTCAAGCCTAATTACAACTATGGCAATGATGGGAATTAATCTTAACATATTAAAAAGCAAGGCAATAATGCCTCACTTTAATTAATACAATCTTTCAATTGCTTTTATAGCATTCAAAACAAATTCATTGTTAGGTGCATCCATTTTGTATTTATATGCTAAATTTACGATTTGACCATTTAATTTTTCAATTTCAGTAAAGCGCTTGTTTTTTACATCCTGATACATTGGTGTATAACCCTTTCCAAAATTAATACAAATATTTCTTATTTGTTCTAAAATCTTTTCTGAATCAAAATTGTAGCCATCAAGCTTAGCTACCTCTAGAGTTTCATTAGCAATGCTTTCAACTAAAGCCCAAATGTTTTTGTTTTCATAACAAACCTTAGTTTTGCAATTAAATAAAGCAGTTAAAGGATTAAGCGTTACGTTGACAAATGCATTTTCCCAAATTACACGTCTAATATCATCACTTACTTCTGTTTCAAAGCCAGCCTGATTTAATAATACCTTACCAGTAAGTGCTAACTTTTTATTATCTACAAGTGAACCTAAAATTGTTATTCCACCATTAGCAAGCTTTACAACCCCAATATCTTCTTTAACACAATTAATTGCGGTATTTCCAACAATAATGTTTTCAGGAGAAACGTATCTTGAAATTTCGCGTTCAATTCCAAAACCATTTTGTAAAGACATAACAATTGTATGCTCATTAAATAGTGTTTCGTTTTGAGACAAGGCAGCAATATTTTGGGTTGACTTAACAAAAAGTAATACTAAATCAACACTTCCTTTATATTTACCAGCTAAAAATGCTGGTGCAACATAAGATTCTTCCTTATCTCCTTCTTTTAGAGTTATTCCATTTTGATTTAAGCTGTCAATAGATTTTTGAAAGGCATCAATATAAATTACCTCATTTTTTTTAGATAATTTGGCACCAAAGTAGCATCCCATTGAGCCACAGCCTACTACTGCAATTTTCATTCTATTCCTCCTTATTTTTTAGAAAAGACTTAATAATATCCTTTCTTGTTACTATACCTATAAATTTATTTCTATCATCTACAACTGGAACAAAATTTTGGTCAAGAGATAATAAAATTAAATCATTAATATCAGCATTAATATTAATAGCCTGATAACTTCTTAATCTTTTAATTTCACAAATTTTAGATTTTTCAGCTACTTTTATATCAAAGTTTGGTGTATCCTTAATAGCATATAAAATATCACCTTCTGATATAGAGCCTTTATAATCACCATCTCTTTATATTATAGGCACTACTGAAAACCTTTTTTGACTTAATACCTCAAGAGCTTGTCTTATTGTGTAATCTTCATATAAGTAGCAAATTTGAGCCTTTGGTATTAAATAAAACAAAATATTCATATTTCCTCTTTCTCATAACTCTCTATCTATATTATAGTCCATTAATGCTTCATAAACAAGTCCTAGTGTCGTTTTGATGTAAGAGCCATTCCATCACCAAGATTAAAAATAGTTGTATCATATAGGGGATTATTTAGTAAAAAATCAGTATAATTATTTAATTTTCTAATTAATCCTCTAAGTGATCTTGACTTAGCATCTTCTATTTTCACACCATGAAAAAGCATATTATCAGTTATGATGATACCATCATCTGAAAGCAATGGTGAATACAAATTAAAAAAATTAGTATATTGAGCTTTAGCTGCATCAATAAATATTAAATCATATTTTCTATCATTTACATCAGATAAAGCCTCTAAAGCATCCTTATAAATTAATCTAACTTTACTTTTAAGGTCTAAAGCTTCAATATTTTTTACTGACTCTTCATGCATTACAGGATCACGCTCTAAAGTTGTAATAAAAGCATTAGAATTAAGTGCCATCATAGCTCCTGAATAACCAATAGCAGTTCCAATTTCCAAAATATTTTGTGGATGCTTAATTCTAATCATTGAAATTAAAAAGGACAAACCCTCATCCTGAATAATGGGTACATTATTTTCTTTAGCATATTGCCTCATTTTAAGTACATATTCAGGAAAATGTAAATTACACATCTTTTTTAAGGTTTCTTCTTCAAGTTCAAGACTCATAATTAGTCCTCAATTGTCTCATCACAACCGCTGCAAGATTCGCATGAACCACCACAGCCATTTTCTTGATTGTTGTAATAATCATCAAGCATTTCTTCAAGCATTGTCCATTCTTCTTCTGAAGTAATTTGCGTAAGTTTACCCTCACCTTTATCATTTGCATTATAAATTGCAGCTGATGCCGTATTTGTCCCCTTTTCAACGAATACTACATAATCCTTGTTAAATTCCTCAGAATGAGTTGTAAATAAAATTTCGCAAAGAATTTCTTCACCACTATCTGTTGTAATTGTTAATGTTCTGTCTTCCATTTTATTCCTCCTAATGTTTACTATCTAAAAAATCCTGTAAAATGACTACCGCAGCCATTTCATCCTTCTTTTGATGACGCTTTTGTCTTGACATATTACCCATAATCATAGCCTTATCAACTCTAACAGTTGTAAGACGTTCATCAAGAAGATGCACTTTAATATCTGATTTTTCCTCGATTTTCTTTTTAAAATCATAGCTAATTTGGGATCTAATTCCTTCATCACCATTCATATGCTTAGGATTTCCTAAAACTATTTCATTTATGCCCTCTTTTTTACAAATATTAATGGTTTCATTAATCGCATAATCATAATCATCATCTTCAAATCTCAAGGTATCATAGGCTCTTGCAAACATACCAAGGGCATCTGATATGGCAAGGCCTAGTGTTCTTGAGCCTAAATCTAATCCTAAATATTTCATTAAATTAAACCTTTTACAGCTAAAATTGCTTCATCAACCTTAAGAGGATTTTTACCACCAGCCTGAGCTAGATCTGGCTTTCCTCCTCCGTTACCATCACAAATTTGGGCAGCAGCCTTAACTAAATTAGAAGCGTTAACGCTCTTATCGGTTTTAGCAATAAATGTTACCTTATCATTATTAACTGAGCTAATAAATACAAGCTTTAGACTATATTTATTTTGAAGAGCTGATGCTAAATCCTTAAGGACATTAATATCAGGATTATTTTCCTTAATGAATAAGCAGTTATTTTCAATTTGATTTTGATAGCTATCGAGATCATTTAAAGCATTTTGGCTCTTAAGTCCTTGATATTGCTTATCTAGAGCCTTAACCTGGTTAGATAAAGCCTTAATATGCTCCTTAAGCTCTAGAATTGAACGATATCCAAAGCTATATTTAGTCTTGAAATCATCCTTAAAGCTTAGCTTAATACCTTCATCATGAGCTTTAGCTACAATGGCATTACCCTTGCTTCTTAGAGTTTCAATTTCATTTAATAGATTAGCTTCATTTTGAAGTAATAAAACATGAGAATCATTTCCTGTTGTTGCAAGACAACGATAAATACCTGAACCAATTGATTCAATTGAGTTAATTTCAAAGTTTACAATATCTTTAGTATTCTTTACATGAGTACCAGCACAGAATTCCTTTGAAACCTCCATATCAACAACTCTTACTAGGTCACCATATTTATCATCAAATAAAGCCATAGCATCTAGCTTTTTAGCCTCTTCAATTGGAAGGACATGAGTTACAACTGGATGCGCTTCCTTAATATATTGGTTAACTAAATCCTCAATTGATGCAATATCATCATCAGTTAAAGCATTATAATTGTTAAAATCAAAGCGCATATAGCTATTAGATACCTGTGAGCCCTGTTGGTGAATATGATTACCAAATAAATGCTGTAGGGCTGCTTGGAATAGGTGAGCTGATGAGTGATTCTTCATTGTTAAAACACGGTTATTTTCATCGACCTCAGCGCTTACAATATCGCCAACTTTTAAATCATTTTCCTTAAGAGTATGGATATGTTGGCCATTAGGCATCTTAACAACGTCTAATACCTCAATACCATTAATAGTACCCTTATCGCAAAGCTGACCACCTGAAAAGGCATAGAATGGTGTTTTATCAAGGACAACAGCGTTATCAAATACACCAATTACTTTAGCCTGACAAGAAAGTGTATCATAGCCGATAAATTCAGATTTTTCCTTAAATTGCATAAAGGCTTCATTTTGACCCTTCATTGAAGCGATATCCTTACGTGAAGCTCTTGCACGCTCCTTTTGAGCCTTCATTGCAGCCTTAAAGCCTTCCTCATCAACATGCTTACCTAATTCCTCAGCATATTCTTCAGTTAGCTCATATGGGAAGCCATATGTATCATAAAGTAAGAAGGCATCATCACCAGAAATAACATCTGACTTGCTTGCAATTTCATTAAAGCGCTTTTCACCTTGGTTAATAGTTTCAAGGAACTTAGACTCCTCACGAGTAATAATTTCCTTAATAACGCCAACCTTTTCATGTAAATATGGATAGAATGGATCCATAATTTGAATTACAACATCAACAAGAGATGCCATAAATGGCTTATTAATACCAAGCTTTTTAGCATACTTAGTTGCACGACGTAATACTCTTCTTAATACGTAGCCTCTTCCTTCATTTGACATTGTAGCACCATCAGCTACAGCAAATGTTACTGTTCTTACATGGTCAGCAATAACCTTGAAGGCCATTTGTCCTTCATATTTAACACCAGAAATCTCTTCTATTTTATTTATTAATGGCTTAAATAAATCAGTATCATAGTTTGTATCTACGCCCTGCATAACACAACATAATCTTTCTAGGCCTGAACCAGTATCAATATTCTTATGAGGAAGCTCCTTATACTCCTCACGAGGAACACCTGGCTTTGAATTATATTGTGAGAATACGATATTCCAAATTTCAATAAAACGATCATTTTCAATATCCTGCTCGATTAATTCCTTACCGCGCTTATCATATGACTCACCACGGTCATAGAAAATTTCGGTATCAGGACCACATGGACCCTCACCAATTTCCCAGAAATTATCCTCAAGAGGAATTAGATGATCAGGGCTCATACCACACTTAATCCATAAATCACGTGTTGCATGGTCATTTGGATAATAGGTAATATAAAGCTTATTCTTATCCATTGCAAACCATTTGTCGCTTGTTAATAGCTCAAATGCCCAAGGTAAAACCTCGTTTCTAAAATAATCACCAATTGAGAAGTTACCCATCATTTCAAAGAATGTATGATGTCTTGCCGTTTTTCCTACATTTTCAATATCATTTGTACGAATACATTTTTGAGCATTTGTAATTCTTGGGTTTGAAGGAATTACAGAACCATCAAAATATTTCTTTAGCGGGCTTACACCAGCATTGGTCCATAAAAGGGTCGGATCATTTTGTGGAATTAATGAGGCACTCTTTTCTACACTATGACCTTTTGATTTAAAAAAATCAAGCCACATTTGTCTAATTTCATAGCTTTTTAAATTTTTCATACTAAAAATCTCCTTATAAACAAAAAAAGTCCTTAAATCTAAGGACGAAATTATATCCGTGGTACCACCTTAGTTCAGTATAATATACTGCACTCGATATCCTTAACGCGGACTAACGATTAGCTCCATAGTAGCTTCAAATCTTAGTTCTGGCTTCCACCATCCCAGATCTCTATTTTTTAAGATTTTACTTATCTATTTCAACGCTATTACGTTTATATTTTACCATATTTCTTCAAAAAGAAAAGAAAAAAAATACATTCATAAAAAAAATCTAGCAAAAAGCTAGAATTTTAAGTTAAATTTGGTTAATAATTGTAAGAACCTGCTCTTTTAAACTAGAAAGTTTAGCCCTAGCATCTTCCTCAGAGCTTCCCGTAATTCCATAATAAACTTTAAGCTTTGGTTCAGTACCACTTGGTCTCAAAACAAACCAACAATCATTATTTAAATGATATTTGATAACATTTGATTCAGGTAGAGGATTTTTTTGTGTTTCTTTTGTCTTTAAATTATAAATTGTACCAAGCTTCATATCCTCTTTTACAAGAATTTCATAATTATTTAATGAAATTTCATTATTTCTAAAGTAATCCATAATCTGATTTATCTTCTTTTTACCTTCAATACCCTTTAGACCAATATTAGAAATATCTTCAATTGTATACCCATATTCTTTATAGATATCAAGTAAAACATCATATAAATCTTTACCTTGTGTATAGTAATAAGCAGCTGCCTCACAAAGCATTATACAAGCCTGTAAGGAATCCTTATCACGAACACTATCTTTAATTAAACAGCCATAAGATTCCTCATAACCAAAAAGATAATGACCTTTACCTTCTATTTGACGAGCTTTATCACCGATATATTTAAAGCCTGTTAGTGTTGTTTCAACCTTAATACCATGTCTTTTAGCAATTAAAGTACATAATCTTCCTGATACAACCGTTGTAAATAAATAATCATTTGATAAATCTTCATGACGTTTTAAATGCTCATTTACAATATAATTAAAAATAACAGTTGCACTTTGATTACCAGTTAATAGAATATATTCGCCATTATGTAGAACAGCAACGCCTAGACGGTCAGCATCAGGATCAGTTGCAAGACATAATTTAGCACCAATTTCCTTTGCATATGTAATCGATTCATCATAAGCTTCCTTATTTTCAGGATTTGAGGTCTTAACACCGCTAAAATCAGGATCTTTAGTCATTTGACACATAACAGGATTAATATCATACCCTAAATCTTTTAGCACATTAGGAAAAAATACCTGACCGGTTCCATGAAGTGGTGTATATGTAACCTTAAAATTTTTGGGTAGGTTAGGATTTAAGCAAATAGTCTTAATGTTATCAACATATTCTTTATCCATTTTTTGTCCCATAATTTCAATATTATTCATATTATCAGATTCTTCAACTGAGAAAATATCTTTAATTTTTGCTATTTCATCAATTACTTTATTTGCCTCATCAGGAAGAAGCTGACAACCATACTCATCATAAATTTTATAACCATTATATTCCTTAGGATTATGAGATGCAGTAATCATAATACCAGCAATTGCATGCTTACTCCTTACACTATATGATAGTTCAGGCGTAGGTCTTAAATCTTCAAATAAATAAACTCTAAAACCCATCTTTGTTAAAACCTTGGCACTAGTTATGGCAAACTCACGTGACATATATCTATTATCATGAGAAATACATATTCCTCTTTCTTTAGCCTTTGACTTAGATAATAAATATGTACCAAAAGCCTTCGTAGCACGACGTACAGTATATATATTCATACGGTTAGTACCAACGCCTAAAATTCCTCTTAAACCACCTGTACCGAATTCAAGATCCATATAAAAAGCATCCTCAAGTTCAGCTTCTGATAAACTTTCTAATTCTTTTTTTAAATTAGAATCTAAATTTTTATATTCCTTCCATTGATTATAATTTTCAATATAACTCATATTTTTCACTCCTCGTGTCACTATTTTATCACAAACAGGAGTAAAAACCCATACTAATTATCACTTTTTTTCTTTTTTATAAAATGAGGATAAATTTGGCCTCTAAAGGGACTATTAAATCCTTTTGGTGGGAAAAGATTAAAACCTCTTGGTTTAATTTTAGGCTCACTAGTGTCGTTAACGTCTACTTTTTTGCCATCATTTTTAATATTACTTTCATCAAAATCAGGCTTATAATAATTTGAAACAAGTGGTTCTACTTCATTTAAGATTTGAATTGTTTCCTGATTCAAATTTGGAATTCTTAATTTTGTTCCTGGAGTGAGATGATTCAAATCTGTAATATGAAGATTATTTGTTTTCAAATCATCTATTTCAACATTATAATTTTTTAAAATATCTTGAAGTCTTTCATGCTCACGTACAATATGAATTATCAAAAATATCACCAATTAATTATATTCAATCAAATTTTTTTTAAAACAATAAAGTCATTAATTTGTTCTAATTTTAAATTATATTTCTTGGCAATATATCTAAATGTATTTAAATGAAAAAAGGAAATATGAGTTATATCTCTTTGATACCACCAAGTTTTAAAATCAGTTTTTTCATCATATAATTTTGTATGAATATAAATTAGTCCATTACTTTTTAGAAGTGAAATCAATTTATCTAGTGTTCCTTTAACATCACTGATATGCTCAATAACCTCTATTAAAAGAATGATATCATATCTTCTTGTGGCATATTCTTTAGAAGGATAAAAATAATAATCATAATAAGTAAAATGTGCTGTTGGATAAAGTTTATCTAAAACAGGATATTGACCACACCCGAAATCTAAAATTTCGTAGTCTTTAAAATCAATAAAATTAGTAAGCTTATACATATAATCTTGATAGTTATTATCATATTTATGAGCTAAATATCTTTCTTTTTCTTCAAGCTCAAAAGGAATATTTTTTTTAATTTTTAAACCACAATTTGGGCAAACGAAAAGCTTATCATCATCAAGAAGTAAGAAATCACATAAATTACATCGCATTATAACACCTATTTTCTTTTGACATTAATTTCAAGTAATTATATAATATAATTAAGATTTTTTCAATTGGAGGAATATTATGGATTTTGACGATATAATAAATGAATTTCATTTAAATCTTAATAAATACATATCTTCCCTCACTGATAAGGACCAATGTAATTTATTAGATTTTGATCAAACAAAAATATACAAAGAAACGATGATAAAATTAAATAGTTTTTCAAATATATTCGATGATACAAATCAAAAAATTGTGCATACATTAAAGGAATATCGTAATAATCTTGAAGAAATTCAAGAAAAACTTAATTCTTCTAAAAACATGTACTATCAAGTTTTACATTATAATATTGATTCAATAACGGACGATTTAAATAATAAAAGCAAAGATTTAACTGAAGCAAACGAAATACTTAATAATCAAGACTTTCGCTTGGTTACTAAAAATAGAGATATTTTAAACAATATTGATATTGACAAAAATCTTATTAATCTAGGATACACTTCCTACTCGCCTGATATTACAAAGCATTATAACATCGCTAAAGATGAATTTGCCAAACAATGTAATGACAATAATAATATTAATCATGCAAAAATATCAAAAGAAATTTATATTATCAATGATATGCACACTAAAGAATTAGAGCAATTTGATTTTCAACTTCAAACTTCAAAACAATCAATTTTAAATTTAACTGATGAAATTACATCAAGAAAAAAAAGAAATGATTCTCTTATTTACAAAAAAGAGGTTGAACTTAATCAAAAAATAAATGAAATTTCTGCAAAATACGCAGAAATTAGAAAGCTTAACGAAATTCAAAGCAAAATTGAACTTGATGCATTGAAAAATAGTATTAACATTATTACTGAAAAATACAATAAAATAAAACAAAATTTATCCCTCGAGCTTCAAGACCTATTTCAAGTTATTGATGATGATATTGATAAAATTACACTAAAATATAATGCTAAAATGGAACAATTTTATCAAGAACAAGCTCTTGAAAGATTTTATAAAGAAAAAAAATATAATAATGCCTTAAAATTAATTAAATCAAATTCTGAATCATTACATCATCAAGGATATAAAAGGAAATTAAAAAGAGAATATAACACTTTCCTTCTTTTCGATAAAAATAAAAAAATTGATGTAACATTTTATGAAACTGAATATAAGCATAAAATAAATTATTTAAAAGCTAGGAAATATCTCCTTGATAGTCAAAGAAAATATAAATTAGCTCTAATTGAACTTGATGAAGAATATGAAAAATATGTTGCAAGCTTAGAAATTGATTTCGCAAGAAATGAAAACGAACGCTATAATGCAAAACTTGATAATAATTTAAGTAAAGAGGTTAATAATGAAAGACTTATTTTTGATATTAATAAAGCCAAAATTATTAATTCATTGCAAATATGGGAAAACCTAAGAAATCAAAGTATGTCTCTTTTAAAGTTAAAAGCTAAAAACCAGGCAAATTATAAAATGCATTCAATTGAAGTCAATAAAATGAATAATGAAATACATAAGCAAATCGATGAAAATAAACGTAAACTTAATGACTTAAAGGCCATACTTAATATTGAAAAAAATAAATATTTAGTAAAATATAACAATGAACTAATAAATCATAAAATTCAATTATGTAATAATGAGCATAGCTTCTTAAAAGCCAATTCTACGTCTTTATTTGAAAAAAACCTAAATACTTTAAACGAAGATAAACAATTTAACGAAAGTTCTAGACAATATTATATTAAGCATTCAGATTTAATTAAAAAACAAGAAACAAATACATATCTTGATAATATCGAAAAATTAAATAATGAAGCCCATTTAGGACGAATTAATCAAAAGAATAATCTTAATTTAAAGAAATTAAATTATGATAATTCATTGCTACAAATACTTTTAAAAATTATTTCAGATATTGAAAAAAATTACAAAAATATTATTTTAGATATGGTTCTTTCTACTTCTAACTATTTAAAAAATCATTTAACAAATTGTGAAGCATATGTGAAAGTTTTAAATGCCATTATTAATGAATTTCTTCACTTCATAATTACTCTTAATGATAATCTCTTATCTTTAATTTGCAAAGTAATCAATGATAGAGTTGCCTTTGAAGCTGGAAATAAATATGATAAAGAAATAACTTTAATTAACGAAAAATATAACAAACAAACTGAATCTATAAATGATAACTATATTAAAGCTTTAAAAACTTTAAGTGATTATGATAGACAGCTTACAGAAATTTATGCTAGATTGTCAGCAAATGATGAATTAATTAAAGATACTAGTATTGCAGAAAAACATAAAATCAAAGAGCAATCTAAGGTATTAATTAAAAATAGTAATAAAATTATTAACATGAGCAATAATGTTAACGAGGCAAAAATTAAACTAGAGTATAAATTAAAACGAATTGAAGCTTTAAAAAAACTAGAACTTGACAAAATTAATACTATTAAAAATGCCGATTTTATTATTAATAATCAAACCATCATTAAAGCTAATATGTTAATTGACAAAATCAACTCTAATCTTAATAATGCAAATAATATCTTTAAATTTGATTTACTTGTTATTTATAAAGATTTTAATAAAAACTATATAAAGCTTAAAAATATTTTAAATTCAAACATTGAAAACTTATATCCAAAAATGATGAATATAATTTCAAACTTCTACTTTAATGAAGCCAAAAGTATTAATTTAGTTTTCAAAAATGATATTCAAAGAAATCAAGCAATTGAACAGGATCGTAAAAAAAGGTCTGAAAAAAATATTCATGATCTTGAACGAAAAATAATTGCAAATAACGAAAACTATAGATTTGAATCAGAGCGACACGCTTGTAGATTAAATGATATTGAGCTTAATTATTTAGCAAAATTAAATGCGAATGAATCAAGATTTAAAGCTATTAATAAAGAAACTCATTCTTCTTTGATGAAAAATAAGCAAAAATATTTTGATATTTTTAATGCTTGTGACCAAAATAGTAATCATATTATTAGTACCATAATCAAAGATAATACTAATATGAAAAGAAATTTTGCAATAAATTTAAATTTACTTGAAAAAAAATATAGTTTAATTGAAAAGGATAATATAAAAAAGCAAGAAGATTATGTTTTAAAGCTTAAAAAAGAAAAAATTTTGTTAGCTAAGCTTGCAAAACAAAATGAAGAAACTATTAAAAATGATTATGCTCAAAAAAATCAATCATTAGATCAAAAAAATTCAAATTATGATAATGAATCTTTATTTCAAAAAAAGAAAAAAGCTGAGCTAATTGAAGGATATCAAAAAAATTTAAAAAAATTAAAGGAAAAAGAAAAAATTATATATCAACTTGAAAGACGTAATATTATTCGCAAAAAGAATTAAAGAGGCTGTGAAACTTACTTATTGAAAGAGGTTTATTACGGCCTCTTTTTATCATTATCATATAAAGATTATATATGATTATTAGATCTATTATTTTTTTCTTTCTTATGAACCTCTTTTTGTAATAAAACCCATACTTCTGTTTGAATTTCTGAGTATTATAAAAAAAAGCTATGATAAAACCAACTTAAAAGTTAGTTTTATCATAGCACTTATTTTTGCCTTAATTCTGTTAATTTATCTATAAAATAAGAAGGTAATTCATGTGAAAATTCCATATATTTTCCTGTTCTAGGATGTTTAAAGCCTATTGTTTTAGCATGTAAAAATTGTCCTGTATCACCAATAATACGCTTTGGACCATACACTTTATCGCCTACGAGAGGATGTCCAATATATTTCATATGAACTCTAATTTGATGGGTACGTCCAGTTTCAAGCTTACATTCAATTAAAGTAAAGCCTTTGAATCTTTCTAAAACCTTAAAATTTGTAACAGCTTCTTTGCCACCAGCAACAATTGCCATTTTCTTTCTATCTTGAGGATCACGTCCAATAGGTGCTTCAATTCTTCCTTTATTTTCGGCAATTTCACCATAAACTAAAGCCACATATATTCTATTACACGAATGTTCTTTTAGTTGAGATGATAAACTTTTTAAAGCTAAATCATTTTTTGCAATCATCAAAAGACCAGATGTATCCTTATCAATTCGGTGAACAATACCAGGTCTTTTTACATCATTTATAGTATCATTTAAATCCATCTCATATAAAAGGCCATTAACTAGAGTTCCTTCATTATTACCATTTGCAGGATGAACAACCATTCCTTCAGGCTTATAAACGACAGCTACATCTTCATCTTCATATACTACTTCAATATTTAAATCCTTAGCTTCAAGTTCTAAAGATTTAGGCTTTCGTCTAATAATTTCAATAGAATCATTTTGTTTTAAAATATATTTATTTTTTTCACTTTTACCATTTACTAAAACATGACCATCATCAATCATTTCTTGAATAATTCCACGAGAAATACCAGATTTTAAAGCTGCGGCTTTATCTAAACGTTCGCCTTCAATATCTTTATTTACTATTATTTTCATTATCATCACCACTTAAACGTTCCTTGGCTTTAATAGTACTTTTACGATTTTTTATTTCATCTATGATTATATCTAATATAATTAGGCATACCCCAGTTACTAAAAAGAAATCTGCTACGTTAAACGTTCCCGGAAAATGCCATGAACCTAAATAAACATCAATAAAATCAATAACACCTTTTCGCCATTTAAAGACAGTCATAAAACGATCAATTAAATTACCAACACAGCCACCTAAAATTAAACCCATTGAAATATGAAGAAGCTTTTTAGTTTTAAAAGGTATATATTTTAAAATAATATAGATAATTAAAGCACTTGCAACTAAGCTCAAAATTGCTAAAAATAAAGTATTATTGTCCATAAATGAAAAAGCTGCACCTTGATTATAGGTTAATCTAAAATCAATAAAGCCAGGATTTTTCGAACCTGTTGGTTTTACATTTTGAACAATTATTTTAGTTATTTGGTCTAATATTGTTACTATTACACCGATAATTATTGCTATCAAATGACCAGCCCCTTTATAATAAATATAATAATAAAAAATAATAAAGTTGATAACAAAAAGCTTCTAATAATATTATCAATTATAAGATATTTAAAAGAAAATTTATGCTCAAATTTTCTTTTTAGTATGCTAAAGAAAATTAAATAATAAATATTAAAGGCTAAAAATAAGATAATAGATACACCTAATGAAACTAAATTAAAATAATCAACAAATAAATATAAATTAATTATTATTGCAACAGGTGCACTTATAAAAAACAAAGTAAAAAGTAATGATATTAAATATATTTCAAAACGCAATTTAGAAGGAAGTTTTATAAGTTCAGTTAAATATTCTTTTCTATTTTGCTTAATTTTAGTTTGTAGCTTCATATAACTCCTTTAAATAATTTGTAGCGTCAGAGAATTTTTCAACAATAACAAACTTCATTTTCTTCCTTTTACTTGAACTTAAAGAATCATATGCAGATTTTCCTTCTTCACTATTAGCTTTAGGACAAAAGAAAATGTCAGCGTTATTATTACTTGCAGTAATAACCTTTTGTTTAATAGCTCCAATAGCTCCTACATTGCCACTAACATCAATTGTACCTGTACCAGCAATTTTAAGCCCCATAGTATAATCATTTGTGGTTAAGCGATTAAAAATAGATAAGGTTTGTAGTAAACCTGCCGATGGACCACCAGACGTAGCAGAATTTACCTTTATTCTAGGACTTGCTGTAGTATAATTAATATCATAATAAGCATAAAAAGTATACCAGTTATCATCCGTAAAATTTTGATAGGTAATACACTTTTCTTCTCCATCACGTATTATATAAAATAAATCACCTGTTTTTTTCGTATTATAAGCATTTACAAAATTTTCTATATCATTATTAACGTCAAAATCATTAATCTTGTAAATAAAATCTCCAACTCTAAATAAAGAATTTACCGAACGATAATAAACTTTAATGCCTGATAGTTTATAATCTAATTTGACATTAGAATCTATCTTAGCAGCTTCTTTATACGCATAAATTAAAGAATACATAACAGAAGAGTCGTGAGAAATTGAACCCATTGTCCTTTCCTCTTTGCTTGTTAGGTGATTATAAGCTGAATAATCACTTGTATCAGTATCATTTGAAATACCAAGAAGCCAATTTTGTAAAATAGTTGTATTTGGAAATGTTAATACATAAATGCTATTAAATGATCCTTCTTCTTTATTATCAGAATCAATCTCAATTAATGAATTGACATTGGATAATCCCCCAGGCATTAAAGCCTCTTTATCTGTTCTATGAAAACATATAACATAAATAAAGACATAGGGGATTAATAAAATAAATGAAATTATCCATATCTTTTTAGAGATTAATCGCATTTAAGGAAAACCTCGATTGGATTCATCTTTGTATATGAGACATTTGCACTATCAAACATTCTTCTTGATGCGATACTTGATGGTGTATCATGATATTTATCATCCATGTAAATTATATGTTTAATTCCACTTTGAATAACAAGCTTTGCACATTCATTACAAGGAAATAAAGTTACATATAAGGTAGAGCCCTTCAAATTAGATGTCGAATTTAAAATAGCATTTGGCTCAGCATGAACAACATAAGGATATTTTGTATCTAATGAGTCAGCCTTTTTGTCATTATCCCAAGGATAAACCTTATCATCACATCCATAAGGCATTCCATTATAACCAATTCCTACAATTCTTTTATCTTCATTGACAATACAAGCACCAACTTTAGTGTGTGGGTCCTTACTCCTTTGACTAGAAAGTAAGGCAACTCCCATAAAATATTCATCCCAAGAAATATTATTTCGCATTTTAGACCTCAATTATGGATTTAAACGATCTGGACCACGGAAGATAAACATAGCGTCTTTAATACCAAGATTGAATAAAATCATTGTAATACGGTCAAGTCCAATACCAAAGCCACCATGAGGAGGACAACCATACTTAAAGAAATCTAGATAGAATTTAACATCCTCATCAAGTCCCTTTTCTTTAGCTTGCTTACAAAGAATGTCATATCTATGCTCTCTTTGAGCACCAGTTGTAATTTCGCAGCCTTTCCAAATCAAATCATAGCCACATGGTACTCCATGTTCATCACGCATATGATAGAATGCTCTACATTCAGCACTATAACCTGTTACAAATAAGAATTCATGGCCGTATTTTTCAAGAGAGAATTTAGCACACATTCTTTCACCTTCAGTAGTAAGGTCACCTTTTTCTGATTCAGGAACCTTATAGCCATAACGAGCTTCAAGTTCATTATATAAATCATGAAGATCAATGCGTGGGAAAGGAAGAGTAGGTACAACAATTTCAATACCAAAAATATTCTTAACCTCTTCATTATACTTATCATGACAAGCTTTAAGTGCATAATGAAGCATATTTTCTTCCATTTCCATTACATCTTCATAAGATTCAATGTATGAAAATTCAAGATCAAAGCCAGTAAATTCAGTTGCGTGCTTACGTGATGCAAACTTCTCAGCACGGAAAACAGGGCCAGATTCAAATATTCTTTCAAAGCCAGCAGCCATTGCCATTTGTTTATAGAATTGTGGAGATTGAGCTAAATATGCATTACGGTCAAAATAATCGACCTTAAATACACCAGCACCAGATTCAGATTCAGCACCTTGTAATTTTGGTGAATGAATCTCAATAAAATCATTATTAATTAAAAACTCACGACACTTAGATGTAAAATATGATTGAACCTTAAACATTAATGTATTTTTATCTGTACGAAGATCAATCCAACGATAGTCAAGACGAAGATCAATATTTGTCTCTTCACCCTTAGGTGCGACAATAGGAGATGGAGAAGCGATACTATCAATTGTAATTGTATCAGGATACATTTCCATTCCGTTCAATTTAACATATTCACTCTTTAAAATAAGACCGGTAGCCTCAATGACAGAATCAATGGTGATCTTGTCAAGAGTGTCTGAAAGTTCAGGATGTTTTTCCTTTTCAATTGTAAGCTGAAGCTTACCAGAAATATCCCTTAAAACAATAAAACACATTGCTTTTTTATTACGAATTGTTTCAACAAATCCTGCAACATGATTTACCTCACCAAGTTTAATATCTTTTAGCATAACACGTTTCATATAATTATTCCTCCTTATCCTTACAACTGCTACATTTTGATTTTCCTCTAACATAGGAAATAACGTAAGGATATATTTCATTAATATTTATTTCTTCTTCATTGCCTGTTTGAGTGTTTAAAACTGTTACATTTTCGCCATTCACATTAGCAATAAATAGACTATTTAAGCTTTCTGCCTTCATAACAGAATTTTCAATTGAATTTGAAAAATCGAAATAGGAAATTAAACCACCAAGACGACAAATATTTATTGCTCTTAAAGCTAACTGTGTTTGCATCTTGTCACTTACAATCATATATAAATGTGTAAATGGTTTATTCGTTAAATCTCTATTTTGCAATTTAATGATTAAAATAATTTTTTTCAAAGACAAAGAAAATGAATTAGAAAACATTTCTCCTAATACTTCATTTTCATAAGTGATTTTATCATCAACTATTTGAAGCTTAAGATTTAAACCTTTAGAAAAAGCATTTAAAAGCATTTCGAGTTCTTTATTTGCATAACATTCATCCCAAAGCACTAAATATTTAATATCCGATTTTTCATATTTAAAGGTAAAGCCTTTTAATATTTTTTCAAAGAAATACTCTTCAAGTCCATAAAGATGTGATATTCTTATCATCATATCCATTATTTTGCGATACCATGAATCAATCTTCATCTTTAAGCATCACCTCATATTCTTCTAAATAAATACTACAATAAATGATATTTCTTTTTTCATGCGTATCATGAGTTATAAATGCACCATATCTTGTGCTTTCATATTTAAAGCCTAGGTCTTCAATTAGTTTTTTTGATGCATAATTAATATCAACATAACTAACTAAAATTTTAGATAAGTTTAAATATTGAAAGCCAATTCTAATCATTTCCTTCAAAGCTTTATGCATAATTCCTTTATGTTGAAAGTCTTCTCTTAGCATAAAACCAAGTTCAGCACAATTAGTATTATAATAATACGTATGGTATTCAATAAGCCCAATCATTTCTCCTCCAAGTTTTTTTCTAATAGCATAGACACTAGGTAAACCAAGTGATTTTCTATTTAAATAAAAACAATTTAGAGTTATACGAGCTTCATTTATTGAATTAATTGGTCCAAAAGATAAATATTTTGTATTATCGAAGGAACAAGTCATGAAATAATACTCAAGATAATCAGATTCCTTAAGCTCATCCATTATAAATCCTTTACCTTTAATTATTGGTAAATCTGTTTTCAAAATATCCCTCCAAAAAACAAAAAATCCTTATAATTATAAACTATAAGGACGAAATGCCGTGGTACCACCTTAATTCTAGTAAATTAAAACTAGCTCAAACCGTTAACGCCTGGTACGAATTATTCTCATAATCACTCAAAAAGTGTCTCACTATTTTAATATTGAACTCTTTCACCATCTAGTTCTCGCTTTAAATACCTTAATAGTTACTTCTTTTATCATCATTTTCGTATAATTTGATTATAGCAAAAGTTTTAAAAAAAGTAAAGGACAAGGCTATTAATAAACAAAATTTATAATTAAATTATGAAGCTAAAGCATTTTCTGTAATTTCAAAATCTTCATTATCATTATTAGTTTCTTTACAATCTTCATCATCAGATTCAATAAGTTCACGATAAGGATATAAATTTCCGAATAATTGATTATTTAAAAGACATGATTCAAAAAAAATAAAATTTTCATCTTGTGTTACAACAAATTTAATAAAAAAATCATACATTTTTGGATTTAGACTTTTAAATAACGATTCATCATAGTCTTCGCCATCGAAGTTATCATCAATAAACTCATAGCATTTATTAAGATTATCAAAAAATGAAGCTAATATATCATAATCAACAAAAAAATGATCCTTAGACGCATATTCATTATAAAAATTATATTCAATCGTATAAATCTCACTTACCCGATAATATTGAAGTGGCTCAAAAGTAATATCGTAATGTGAATTATTTATACAACTAATGGCCTGATATAAAAGTGCATTTGTAATACACAGTTTACTCCCAATAACATTAGAATTTAAAATTTCAATCGCCTTTTCATATGCTTCCTTTTTCTCATAAGGAATCAAATAAAACCTTCTACTATGTGTGTTTTCACAATATAAAGTTAATATATAAGGATTAATTAGCTTTTTTCTATCAGTTGAAAAAATAGGCAATTCAATTGTAAACATATCAATTAACACTAAAGATTTATCATCTGGGATTTCTTTAATTTGGTTATTAGTTTTGAATTTCCAATGATAGAAATTATAATTTGGGAAATTATAGGCATTTATACTTACTTCTTGATTATCATCATCAAATGATATAACAAATTCTACATTTTGTTCAACTGCTGTAAAATTATCATTATAATATTTTAAAGTAGGGTATAAAGCATCTACTACACGACTTAGATCCGAAAGTTCTCTTAAAGATGGCTCTTCAAAATAAGAATCAATTCTTTTTCGATATACATTTAATTTATAATCATTATCTTGGAATGTCATTATATCTCCGATAAAATAATATGAAAAAGCAATACCAAAATCGTAAAAGTCTTTATTAAGTAAATATTTTAAAACTTTTATATCATCATCCTTAAGCAAAATTGTAAGTCCAAAACCTGGATCAATAATAACCATATACTTTTTCTTTTCAAACTTTAAAGTAATAACTTTAGAATGAGAAAACTGATTTTTAAAAAATCTTCTTTTTAATGATTTATATTCTTTTAATAAATTTTTCTTAATTTCTGTTTTATAATCCATTTAAATTTCCTCTTTATAAATAACTACTCTTTTAATTCCATAAGAACGATCTTTTATGATTTTATAATATTTACTATCTGGATTTGTTTGACTTTCCATTTCAAATGCAATTATTCCTTTGGACTTCAATAACTTATATTGGTATATTAATGAAAGAATTTCATCTACATTATTCATCTTATAAGGTGGATCTAGAAAAATAATATCAAAAGGACGATTAATTGAAGTTAAATAATCCTTAAAATCCATATTTTTTAAATCACATTGTTCTAAAACCTTAAGTTTTAAAGCATTTCTTTTTACTGTTTCTATAGCCTGCTTATTTATATCATTAAAATATGCTTCACAAGCTCCTCTTGAAATTGCTTCTAAACCCATTGCACCTGAACCCGCAAACAAATCAAGGACAACTTCACCATCAAAAAATTGGCCAATTAAATTAAATATTGCTTGACGAACTTTGTCACTTGTTTCTCTTGTTGTTTCAAGATTTGTCATTTCAATATTGTGATTTCTATATTTTCCAGCATTTATACGCATAATATCACACCCTAATCTCTTTTAATTATACTTTACTTATGTTTGACTTACAATTATTTTTTAAAAAAGATTTATCAAAATATATTTCTCCATCTAATTTAAAATATGTATTATACCCTTTATAAAGCATTTTTTTAAGTCTAATTGTTGGCTTTATTTCCTTATTAGGATTATTATTTGACTCATCGACTATTCTTTCTAGCAGCAGTCCTTTATAAAAATTACTTGATATAAATTCATTAAGAGAAATGAAAAGCATATATCCTGCAAGAATTAAAAAGCAATAATTAATAAATGGTGCTAAAATTAAAAGGCCTGATGCAAATACTATCGAAATAATAAGACAAATCTTTAAGGCATAAAAATATGGTAATTTTAAAGCTAAAAAATTAACTAAAATATAAAAACCATCAAGGGGCATTATAGGCATAAGATTAAAAAGAAAAAGAATTAAATTTATCATTTTTAAATTATCGCTCTTAATAATAAAACTAAGAACTAATAGAATTGCATTGCCTAAAGGACCAGCTAAATAAATAAAAGCATCAATCAATGGAGAATGATTTTTTTTACAATTCATTTTGATTTGACCACCAAAAGGAATTAAATGAATTTCTTCAACCTTAAAATGAAAGGATTTAATTAATATTAAATGCCAAAGCTCATGAAATATATAAGATGAAACAAAAATTATGGCAAACCTAATATCATATACAAATATTATGGCAAGAAAAATAAAAACAAGACCTATGATTCCTTTAAATAACCTCATAACTCACCTTATAATTTAAATAAGAAATATTATTTTTTTCGTTAGCATAAATAATATATGATGAGGCATATGCAATTATTGTATCAGGATTAATTTTTTCATATAAATGCAAATTAGGTTTAACATCTTCAATTGTAAATAAGATATTAGACCCAACATCAACTGTAATAGAATTTTTTGTCCTTTTACTAACAATACCCTCAAAGGGAAGGCAAATAGTATTATTCAACGTATAAACAAGGTAGCCTTCATTATATAAAACATAGTTCTTACAATAAATAATATTTGTTTTAGCAACTTCTTTTGTAAGAAAATTAACACCAACTAAATTATAAAATAAATTTAATAAAGATAGTTCTAAAAGAAAAACCTTTTTTATTTTCAAGAATACATTTTTAAAGAATAATCTTATAATAATTACTATAAGTAAGATTATAGATGAAACTATTATTCGATATTTTTTCATAATATCACCAAATAATCTTATGCATCATTTAAATTATAATGATAGTGTTTATCCTCTACAATTGAATAGAATGAATTATCACCAATAACAATATGATCAAATAAAATAAGATTTAACAATTTCAAAGCATTATCAAGGCTTACAGTACTTTCATAGTCAGCTCTTGATGGAGTAGGGTCTCCAGAAGGATGATTATGAGCCAAAATAATCCCTCGTGCATTATTAAGCAAGGCTTCCCTCAAAACCAGATTTTGTGGTACAAAAACACTTCCAACCTCACCATCATAAATTTTGGTTGAAATCAAATTACATTTAGCGTCAACAAATAATACTAATAGCTTTTCTTGTTTCAAATGTGCTAGACGTGGATAGCAAATTTTAACACTATCAAAAGTCGTAATAATTTGAATTTTACTTCCTTTGTGTGCTAAAAGCCTCCTTGTAAGCTCAAATGAGGCCTCAATTCGACATGCTTTCGTTTCTTTAATTCCTTCAAATTTTTGAAGTTCATCCAATGACAAGCTTAAAATATCGGCCAAACTAGAAACACTATTAATAATATCGTAGCTTATATCTAAGCTAGATTTATTCTTTGTACCTGTATTTATTAAAATAGCAAGCAATTCCTCATTAGTTAAAGCCTCCGGTCCAAACCTTAACATTTTTTCGATTGGTCGATTTTCTTTCTTTATTTCTTTAATTAACATTTTTATCACCCATTATAATAAATAGTCAAAAAATGCTATTTTTTTTAATTTTTTTCAATTTTTGTAAAAATTTATTACTAAAGAGATAAAATGAAGTGATCCTGTTATTAAAACAATATCATTAGAGCCGTATTTATCAGTAATATATCTAAGAGCTTCTTTATAATCCGGTATAGCTTTATATGCTTTTTTATTAAACCTTAAAATATCATCTATACTTGAAGCTCTTGTATCATTTATAGTTGTAAAAATATAATCAAGTGCAATTTCATCAAGTGACGAAAGCATTTTATCAATTTCTTTATCCTTTAAAGCCGTAAATAAAACATGGATTTTTTTATTTGTTAGACCTTTAATTGATTTTACAACTGCATCTATTCCATGTATATTATGTCCCCCATCAATTATAATAGTTGGATTTTTTCTTATAACCTGAAGTCTTCCAGGCCAAATAGTTTTATCAAGTCCTTTTTGAATTATTTCCTTAGAAATATTAGGCTCACATAAGCTTAAAGCTTCAATAGCCAAAGCAGCGTTATAGGCTTGAAAAATACCCAAAAGAGGGGTTTGATAAACGATATTTTTATATATAAATGTTACACCATTAAATGTTTCTTTAATATCATTTACATTTTGATTTACCCAGTAAAGCTTAGAATTTAAATTATTACTATAAGATTTAAACTCATCAAGTAACGATGAATCAACAGCTGTAATTAAATTTTCATTTTGATGCAAAATGCCCAATTTTTTTAAGGCAATTTCACTTAAAGTATTTCCAAGTGCATTCATATGATCAAAGCCAATATTAGTAATAATTCTTGTAGCATGAGAGAAAATATTAGTCGCGTCTAATATTCCTCCAAGTCCTACTTCAATCACGGCATAGTCAACCTTTTTATCTTTAAAATATAAAAGTCCCATTAAAGTAATAAATTCAAAAAATGTTATTACTTCATCCTTTTTTTCAAGTTCTTGTTTTATATCATATATAATATTTGCATATTTAAGTAAATCATCATCCGAAATATAATTTAAATTATACATTATTCGCTCATTAAATGTAATCACATAAGGTGAAATAAATGATCCAACATTAAATCCTGCCTCACATAAAATATTAGTCAAATAAGATACCGTGCTACCCTTTCCATTAGTTCCAGCTACATGGATAACCTTATATGCATTTTGGGGATTACCAAGCATATTTAACGCTTCTTGCATTCGATTTAAATTTGTTCTTTTTTCTTTTCGTTTAATATTTTCGATATAATAAATTGCTTCATCCTTATTTGTAAACACACTAATCACCTTATGCTATTATACTCTAAAGTGTTTTATTTATAAAGTTATTTAAGACATTTTTTGATTTCTTTTTCCAAAACATCTTTCCTGATAGGCTTTTCTAAAAATAAATCAATATCATTTAAAAATTTTTCATCAACGTTATTTTTAGTATATCCACTAAGTAAAATAAACCTTAAATTCTTTTTTATTTCTTTTATGCGATAAAATAATTCCTTACCATTTAATTTGGGCATAATCATATCAGAGATTACAAGGTCAATTGAATCTTTATTTAAGTCAAAAATCGAAATTGCCTCATATGGATCACTTGAAGAAATAACCTCATAACCTAAATCCTTGAGAAGCATTTCCAAAACCTGACGAACAATTTCATCATCATCAATAACTAAAATTTTAGTTTTATTTACAAATAAATCAAATGACATTTGCATTTTTTCTTCCTTACAAGGTAAATAAACAGAAATTGTTGTACCATTATTTATTGCACTTTTTAATGTTAAAATACCACTATGCTTTATTATTGTACCCAATGCCTGAGTAAGTCCTAAACCAGAACGTGAAAACTTATCTTTGGTTGTAAAAAAAGGATCAAATATACGATTATAAAGCTCATAAGGAATTCCACAGCCATTATCAATAAAATCAATTTGTAAAAATTTACCACTAATATGATTTTGATAATTGATAGCATCCTTAGGACAAGTATTTAAGTAGGTCACTTTGCTATTCATAATTAAAATATGATCAGTTTTATTAAAGGATTCAATTGCATTAGTAATTATATTTCCAAAAGCTTCTACAAGAAGTAATTTTGATCCGTAAATATAAACCCGTGCCATATCATCTCTAACATTTTTTATAAAATCTACATCTTTTATAACAGATAAATTAATTTTATTATCAATATCTTTAAATAAATCATCAATGTAAATTTTTTCAAAAGAAATATCATCCTTTACCGAATAAGAAAGCAAGCTTTTTATTAAATTAGAGGCGTTTGATGATGCTTCTAATGCCTTAGTTAGATAAGAATTTTCTTTAATTTTTAAACTTTTATAACAAAGTTCAATATTACCATCAATTGCCATAAGCTGATTATTAAGCTCATGTGCTATTGCACCCGACATATTTCCTAAAGCTTGAAGTTTTTCAGCTTGAAACGCCTTTGAAATCAATGCCTCTTCTTTTGTAACATCATAAATATTAATTGTTATTTGATTATTTGATATATAGTTTCCTTTTACCTCTAAAACATGTGATTCTTCTTCCTTATCAACTAAGGTATGCTTAAAATAAATTTCATTTATATTTCTTAACATTAGCATATCAATTTCATCTAAGATATGTGTTTTTAAATCATAATTATGCGGATATTTATCAATAAAAAATTGTTCTTCCTCAATTGTTTTAAAATTAAGTTGTTTGGCTTTAATATTATAAATCATTGAATTTCCTTTTTTTAAATAAGTTGATTCAAGCGATGATTCAACATTAAAAATCACAAAATAAATATCGTCATTATCATACAAAAAAGACGCTTCACCACTGTTATAAGAGCTTACAAGATAAAAAGTTATTTTGTTTATGTAAGGCTTATGCTCTTTTATTACATTTAAAAGCTCATCTGTCTTTTTGATATGGAAATCAGAACAGTCATTATAAGGAAGATTATTTAACATTAATATTTTTAAATCATCTAAATACTGCATTTTTCCAGAAATAGTTGTATTCATAAAAAAATACCCCCTTATTTACAACATTATTATAATTAATCAAGCTGTCGAATGCTGTTAAAATTTAATTATAATAACAAAAAGGGAGTAAATTTACATTTTTTTAATATCTTTTGTATATAAAAGTCTATTATATGTGACAACACTTGCTCCATATACATCAGTTTTAGGATATACAAAAGCATATTCACATTCATTAGTGGCTATCATTAGTTGTCTTGCATTAGGATAAATAATAAAAAGTTTTTTTACCTCTTTATCATCCTTAATTTCCGACATCATTGGTTTTACAATATTATCAATAAAAACCAAAGAATCATCAGTAGGATTTTCTTTTATTTGCCATTTAATTTTAGAATTAATCAAAATTTCACTACACTTAGGATTATAAATTGTACATACGTAAGTTATCCTATTTTTCTCAATAATTTTATATTGAAAGCCATATGCCGTTTTTTTTTCAACCTTAGCTTCTTGATCTGAAATTAAATCGGATAAAAGATTAAAAATATTTTCATTGAGTTTATTCATCGTTTTTTTGTGAGCAGTAATAGCAAAGACAATAACTGCTACAATAACTATAAGTAATACAATACAAACTAAAAGAATAATAGTACCTGTTTTCATTCAATCACCTGTCTTTATATGAGCAATGCTTACATAATTCAAAATAGCATTTATTATCACTAAAATATTTACGAGCTGTTTGATATGGAGTATCCTCAATTATTTCTTGAAGCGATTTCTCTTTGATATTACCAATTAAAGTATCACCATTAGCATCAAGACAGCACATTACAACTCTTCCATCCGCTAAAATGGCAATATGGGTTTTACCTCCAAGACAATATCCTTCATGATTATAATCTAGCTTTAAACTTGGCCATATAAATTCTTCTTCATATGATAAAATTATTCTTTCCTTAAGTCTAATTCTTTTAAGGTCTTCACCTTTATAATCATAATAAGTAAACAATATTTTTTTTATTTCATCATTTGATTTTTTTATTGTTTGATTTGAATCAGCCCATAACCTTAAATGAAAAACAGATTCATGATTATGCTGATATAAATCAATAAAATTAAGTAATTTAATAATATAATCAAACTTATTATTCATATCATAAATTGAATGAAGAGATAAATTCCAAGTTTTAATCTCACGTTTTAAAAGCTCAGCTTTATTTTTTTCAATTAAGCGCGTATTAGTTGATAACATTAAATTCATTTTTTTTGATGTTAAATAATCAGTAAGTTCAAAAAAACGAGGATAAATTAAAGGCTCACCAAGAACATGAAAGCACATTTCCTTAGTTAGAAAAGAAGCCTCATCTATTGCACGACGTGCAAGTGATAAATCAATCATCCTTGAGTTTTTATTTGAAGGTGTACAAAATACGCAATTTAAGTTGCAATAATTAGATAACTCAAGATAAATTCTTTTAAATTTCATATTTCTTTTGCTACCTTATATTTCTGATAAATTAAAAAAATACCATAAATCATTAAAAGCATACCAATAATTAATACAACAAGAGCGATATAAATCAAAATCTTGTTTTGATTATACGCACCAATAATAATTAAAAAACCTGATATTAAGTTAATTACGGCACTACAAATACATAAAATTAATCCTTTAAATTCCTTAATCATTTTCATCACCTAAATATATTGGTTTTATTTGATCAAGTGACATTGTATTAGGCTTTTCTTCATCAATTCCCATATTAACAATATTAGCAATTCTTCTTCCAAGCTCGTTAGTACTTAAGCCCTGATACTCTTCTGGAGTTATTGGCTTATGGATAACAACCGTAATTTTAGTTCCCTTTTTAGGACAATTTTGGGATAATAAACTAGATCCAATAATTGAAACGGGAGATATTACTGCCTTAGGCTTTGTTGCAAGCTTATAAGCTCCAGCACGAAGGGCTACCATATGCTCAGTTTCACGAGATTTAACACCACCCTCGGGGAAGATTAAATAGTTATTTCCTGCCTTAACTCTTTTAATAGCTTCTAGTATGTTTCTAGCACCCTCACGGTCATTGTTGCGATCAAGTGGTACAACACCAAGGCCTTTCATTAATCTTGATAAAAACGGAACATTTACTAAATCATTTTTAGCAATAGCACTTAAAATTTTATGATATGCTTGATATAAAATAGTCACATCAAGCATTGATTTATGGTTACTATAAACAACAAAAGTATCATTTGGAATATTTTCGCGACCTATAACCTCAATTTTAATTTTTAATATAGTATGAACAAATTTAACCAAAGGATAAATTATTTTGTGTTTTAGCTTATTATTTTGTTTCGTAAATGGAGCAGTCCATATTACAATCAAAATAAAAATTGCAAATAAAATTAGTGATATTAAAAAACCACCCATAAGATATAAAGGTAAAAAATAAAGCTTATCACTAATAAAAGTAAATAAATAGGCATATCCCAAACCAAAAATAAGGATAATCATCCAACATAACATAAATATTACTTCTTTCTTCTATAAATAGTATATTTAACAAGCTCAGTCTCTTTCAAAGATTCAAGTTCGAACTTATCTAAATTAAGAAAATCTATATAGGTATCACCTTCATGAACACCTTTAATATATGATATATATAATTTATCAGCAAAAGGGAAAAATTGCTTATAAACATTTGCTCCACCAACAATAAATAAATCATCAATTTTTAAAGCATCCTCTAGCTTATTTATTCTACTAACTCTTGAATCATTAATTTCATTATGTGTCAAAACATATGTATGAAAATAAGGAAAAGGTCTTTCCTTATAATACTCACACATTGATAAATAATTATTATAACCCATTAAAACATTATGATTTTTTGTTGTGTTTTTATAATAAATTAAATCCTCTTTAATATGCCAAGGCATTTTATTATCCTTACCTATTAAATTAGATTCATCCATAGCCCAAATCATTGATATCATATTATACAGCTACCTTTCCCTTAATTCCACTATGCGGATTATAATTAAGAAGGGTAAAATCTTCATATTTAAAATCAAAAATAGATTTTACATTAGGATTAATTACCATTTTAGGAAGTGGTCTTAAGCTTCTTTTAATTTGCTTATTAACTTGGTCTAAATGATTTAAATAAATATGTGCATCGCCAAGTGTATGAACAAAATCACCAGGTTCAAGTCCACATACCTGAGCAATCATCATAGTAAAAAGAGCATATGATGCGATATTAAAAGGAACACCTAAAAATACATCCGCACTTCTTTGATAAAGTTGGCAAGACAGCTTTCCTTCTGCTACATAAAATTGCATAAAAGAGTGACAAGGAGGTAATGCCATTTTATCAACCTCAGCAGGATTCCAAGCACTTATAATTAAACGCCTACTATTTGGATTAGTTTTAATTTGCTCAATTAAATTACTAAGCTGATCTACGCCATTAAAATCACGCCATTGTTTACCATAAACAGGACCTAAATTACCATACTTTTTAGCAAACTCATCGCTTTCTTTAATTTTAGCAGCAAATTCCTCAATTGTCTCACCTTGAAAATCTGGAGATTTTTTATATAAATCATATGGCCAATCATTCCAAATTCTAACATCATTGTCAACTAAATATTTAATATTTGTTGAGCCACTAATAAACCATAAAAGCTCATGAATAATACTCTTTAAATGAACCTTTTTAGTTGTAAGTAAGGGGAATCCCTCTCCTAGATTAAAACGCATTTGATAGCCAAAAACAGAAATAGTTCCTGTTCCTGTACGATCATCCTTTTTTACACCATTATTTAAAATATAATTACATAAATCAATATATTGTTTCAAAATACCACATCCTACTTGTTTTATTATAGCAATTTTTTTACTAAAATAAAATCATTATTTTTAAAAAATAAAATTAAAAAAGCCCACTACTGGGCTTCCTTTGATTTTGGTGCTTCTTCTTTTTGATTACATCCACACTTTTGAGTCATATCGTTTACAAATTTAGACGCTTTTTCAATCATATTTGTAAAACACTTTTGTTTTGACATTTCATAGACACAAACTGGAATCATTGCACCAATCATCATATAAAATATTGGTTTCATTTAATCACCAATATTATTGTTAACAATTTACATAAAATCATACGGAGAAACATTTTCCATATTTTGTTCTCCTAGCGTATCAAATGGAATTGAAGGATCATTTATATAAATTACCTTTTTCTTAAGCTCTTCATTTTGAAATAAGCTAGTTTGTCTTACATCATTTTTTTGGTACAAGGAATTAATTAAAGTTTGGCTATTTCCTAAAATAATAAGTTTGCCTTTTGCACGAGTAACTGCTGTATATATCAAATTAGGTTTAAGCATAATTTGAAATGATGGAACAATTGGTAAAATAACATTTTTATATTCTGATCCTTGTGATTTATGAATACTAATAGCATAACCTAAGGTTATTTTATCTAAATCTTTACCTTCAATTCTAACGATTTTTTCACCAAAATTTATATGGATATAATCTTTTTTTTCAAGATGCTCAATTGAAACAATTATACCGTCATCACCATTCATTATGCCTAATGTTGGATCATTTTGAAGCATCAAAACCTTGTCATTTTCTTTAAAAACACGACCATTATCAACAATCATATTAGTGCTTGGATTAAATTTTTCCTGAATCATTTCATTTATTTTATCAATACCACAAACACCACTATACATCGGTGCTAAAATTTGAATATCCTTAACAAAATTACCACCTTTTTTTTGATATAGTTTTAATAAATCTTCAATATTTTTAAGAACCGTTTGACCCTCAGCTTGATAAAAGAATACCTCCTTATGCTCATTAAAGAGCTTAAAGTCAAGATTTTTATTTAAAATCATTTGGGAAAGCTTAATTATATTTGAATCACCCTTTTGCCTCATAATTTCTTTTAAGGTTGTTGTTTGAAATAAATTTGAAGAAATCATTTCACTTAAAACATTACCAGGCCCAACACTTGGAAGCTGATTAACATCACCTACAAGAATAAGTTTTACATTATCCTTTAAAGCATCTACAAGATGACTCATTAAATTAATATCAATCATAGAAGCCTCATCAACAATAATAAGCTCTTCATTTAATGTATCAAGCTTTGTTTTCAAAAAGGAACCATCTGCACTATATCCTAAAGCATGGTGAATTGTTTGAGCCTCCATTAAAGCTGATTGGGCTAAACGCTTAGATGCTTTTCCCGTTGGTGAAAGTAATAAAACTTTATTTCTAAATTCTTTATCTTCTGGATTTAATTTTCTTAAAAAAGCTTCTGTCATTAAAAGAGCTTTTATAATTGTTGTTTTACCGGTTCCTGGACCACCAGTAATAATTGAAACTTTAGATGTAACTGATTTAAGTACAGCATCACGTTGCAATGACAATAAATTAAACCCAAGCTTTTCTTCACAAATGGCAATCCATTTAAGTGCATCATCTTTAGATGGTAAATCAAGTTTAAAATTCTTTATTTGAATTAATCTTTCACGCGTATTTTTTTCAGCATCATATAAATATTTAGGATAAAAACGCTCATTTATAGATACTAAACGATTTGACACAAGCAAATCATTTAATATAACTGTAATCTCTTCTTCCTTGATTTTATCAGTTTCCTTTTTGTTTAATAATGTCATAGTTGAGGCTACAAGCTGATATTTAGTCACATAAGTAAAGCCATATTGAATACATGCCTCATTAAGAGTAAAAATCATTGCTTCCTTAAGTCTTAAAGGACTATGAAGAGAAAATCCAATATTTTTAGCCAAAAGGTCACATTTATAAAACCCAAAGCCTTGTAAATCCTTGATTAATATATACGGATTTTCTTCAATTTTTTTTACACTATCATCCAAATACAAATCATATACTCTTTTAGCCATGTTTTGTGTCAGTCCAAAAGAGTAAAGCTTAATATACGTAGCTTCTTGCTCTTCACTTTTTATTAGTTCATCTTTTAATGAATCTCTTAATGCTTTACTAATTTTAATACCAGCAAGGCAATTAGGATCTTGTTTAATTTTATCAATTGCATCAAGACCTAATGCATCAACAATTTTAGTAGCAGTTGATTTTCCTATTCCTTTAAACTTATCACTTGCTAAATAATCAATTAAACCCGATTTCGAATCATGAGCAAGAACATTATATGACTCAACCTGAAATTGATCTCCATACTTTTCATTTGAGACATATTTACCTTCAAAACGATATCTTCCTTCAAGCTCCATTATTGGAAAATTTCCAACTAGAATTTCTTCATTATTTTTTATTAGACATTTTATAACTTTGTATGTTGATGATTGCGATTCAAAAATTATTGCCTTACAAATTCCCTCAATACTTTCCATAATTACCTCTTAACGTCTGATGGCATGCGCCAATCAGAACGAGGAGAAAGTGAAATATCTAAAACCTTTGGTCCATCAGGTAGAGCTTGTCGTTTAAATTGGGCAGTATAAAATCTTTTAAAGAAATTATTTGTTGCAGTATTAGCCTCCTCTAAAGAATAATTGAATGCTTTTGATACTAAATAAGAAATCCTATTTTCATCATCACCACAAGCTAAGAACCGATATAAAATATAATCATTAACTTCATATTTTCCAATAAAGTCCTCTGTTTTTTGGTTTTTATCAGAAAGCTCTGGTGAAATAGGTGTATCAATAATATCAAATAATATATCCTTAATTTGACTATGCTTTGTAAGAGCATAATATTTAATCATAAATCTAACTAATGTTTTTGGTACACCTGCATTAATGCCATACATGCTCATTTGATCTCCGTTATAAGTACACCACCCAAGAGCAAGTTCAGACAAATCGCCTGTTCCTAGGACAATTCCATTTAACTTATTAGCTAAATTCATAAGAATTAAGGTTCTTATACGAGCCTGCGTATTTTCATATGTTATGTCATGATTTAAAGGGTCTTGTTCAATTGTTTTAAAATGTATCTGACATTCTAAAGCAATTGGCTTTTCAAGCATTGTAACTCCAAGTGCTTCCATCATTTTAGTTGCATTATCCTTTGTCCTTGATGTTGTAGCAAATCCTGGCATTGTTACGGCAACAATATCAGTTAAAGGTCTATTCATATGCCTTAAGGTCTCAACGGCAATTAAAAGAGCAAGTGTTGAATCAAGACCACCACTAATACCAATTACAATTTTTTTAGCATTTGTATGCTTCATACGCTTTAAAAGCGCATACTCTTGAACTGAGGCTACTTTGTAGAAGGCATCAAGTATCTCTTCATTTGTTCCCTTAGGAATAAATGGCGTTTCATCAATTTTATTTTCAAATTCATACTCATCATCATTTAAAAGATGAAAACTAACATGCTTATAATTTATATTAAATTCAATTAAATCATGAAAATTAGTATTTAATCTTCTTTTAAAATTAATGGAATTCATATCAATATCAGCGTAAATTATTTCTGATTTTTCACTAAAATTTTCCGTTTCCTTAATTAAAGTGCCACAGCTTGCAATGATATTATGTCCTGAGTAAACTGTTTCTGAAGTAGATTCATTTACTCCTGCACTAGCATATACATATGCTCCACAATTTCTTCTTGAATTTTCAAGTACTGTAGTTCTTCTAATTTGCGATTTACCTAAAGTTTCATTTGACCCTGATAAATTAAAAATTAAATTAGCTCCATGATAGCTAAGCATATTAGATGGAGCAATAGGAGCCCACATATCCTCACAAATTTCAACTCCAAAATGGATATTATTTTCAAAGTCATCAAAAATCAAATTACCAAAAGGTACCATTTCACCATTAAAATAAACAGAATCCATGTGATTATAAAGAGCCGACTTAAACCAACGCTTCTCATAAAATTCTTTACTATTTGGGAGACTTCTTTTAGGTACGATTCCTAAAATTTGATGTTCCTTTATTACAAAAGCACAATTGTAAAGAGAACCGTCTATTTCAAGAGGGGCACCAATTAATACAATTCCTTTATAACAATTTTCTTTTAAAAATCTTGCAATTTCCTTATTTACATCATTTAATAATAAATTAGAATAAAACAAATCAGCACATGTATAGCCAGTTACTGACATTTCAGGAAATACAGCATATGATGCCTTATTATTCTTTAAAAGCTCTAGCATTATCGAAACATTATAATTAGGATTTCCCACTAATAGTTCTGGTGTTATTGCACATACCTTTATAAAACCTTTTGCTTGCATTTACTCCTCCTTATATAAACCATTTGCTTTAATATAATCAAATACCTTAGAATCAACAAGGTTACTATCATAAGAACTTCTAAATTCAGTCGCACTTATTTCCATATTAAAATCAACAATGGTAAACTTATCTTTAAACTCTTGAAGTTCATTTGAAATAAAAGCTTCAATATCAATATCATCTCTTTTAAAAATAATAAAATTAAATTCATTTAATAAGGCTTCATAATTAATCCATTTTTTAATATAAATTAAATTATCAGCTCCCATTGTAAAATATAAATTATCATAATATTTTGCTAAATATCTTAAAGTATTTATTGTACCTTGGTATTCTTTTTTTTGTTCTATATCAAGTACACATTCATTTGGAAAAGCGATTTTTGTCATATTAAGCCGATGAAAAAATGGCGTTATATTTTTCCAAGTGTATGAATCTCCAGTTGGAATAATTAATATATTTTGCGGTTTAAAAAGCTCATGAAGCTTTAAAACAATTTTTTTATGGGCTATCGTTGGCGGATTAAACGAACCTCCATAAACAATATTCATTATTTTAATTCCACAAAAGTTGCAAGACTTTTAATTCGAGACATTAATCTATCCGCACTATTAATTGATCCATCTGGTCTAATATAAAAGTCTCTTAAACCTTCAATTGTATAATTAGTTGAGAAAAAAACAGGAAGTCCTTCTTGGGCTCTATAGTTAAGAATAGGGCATAATATTTCATCTCTTACCCAAGCTGATGGTAGTTCAGCTCCTATATCATCAAGCATTAAAACATCAACTGACTTTAGCATATTAATTCTATCTTCAAATTCATCTGCTTTATTAAGCAATGATTTAAGCTCTCTAATCAAGTCAGGAAAATAAATTAATAGTGAATCTATTCCACTTTTAGCAAATAAATTAGCACCACAAGCAAGAGAATATGTTTTACCAATTTGGAAATTTCCACAAATAAATAAACCCTTAGTTAAATTACCTCTTTTAAATGAAGTACTAAAATTAGACATATAGCGATATATTTTTTGACGTTCAATTGAATCAAGCCTAAAGCTATCAAATGACGCTTCTCTTATTTGAGTTGGTAAAAAAAGTGTTTTAAATTTACTTTGTATTTCTTGATTTTTCAAATAATCATTCATAAAATCACAAGGAATTTTTGTCAAATTTGTATATGAACCCTTTTGAGAAATTTTTGATTTATAGCCAGCAGGCTCATTCTTACACTCACTTAATCCTCTACATTTTTTACAATGCTCTAAATCTGATAAATACCTACTTAATAAATTACAGTTATTAATGTTAACATCTATACCAGCAAGTTCTTTATTTTTTCTTAATTCATTAAGGTATTCGTCATTTGAATTAGAATTTAAATTCAATTTTTGCATTATAACACCTCCATACCATCCATTGCATCCTTTTTCTCGTTTTCAATTTCATATTTATCCTTACTTCTTGCAGGGATTGGCTTTTTCTTATATATTTTTTTCTTATCAGTCTTATCAAGACCTAAAACATAACGATTATAAGCCGTATAAACATCAGTTGTTCCTTCTAAAATCCAATCATCTGCGACCTTTTTAAAGTATTCAAGAGGTGGCATTTTAAGAGGATTATCAGGTGTTTGTTTTTTAAATAATAATTTGATTACATACATTACCATTATTTTGACAACTGATGGATTAAGATGAAGTTCATTATATAATTCATTTAAAGTAATAACATCTTCTTTTTTAAAGCTATCACCTAAAATTGAAACCAAGAATTCTTCACCATCAATTTTTTCTAGATAATTAATAAACTCATCATTTTTAATTTCTGGCTTAATTTCAACCTTTGGTAAATTTTCCTGATACTTAAAAGTATAAAAAATTTTAGCCTTTTTCTTTAAAAGTACTGGGTCAAAATAACCTCGTCGATTTAAAGATTCATCATAAAGTGAAGCCATATCCCCTTCATTCAAATTATAAACAGAGGCTGTTTCTATAATACGTTTTTTAAAGTCATCTGATATACCACTTTCAAGCAAGGAAATATCAATATTATTTAAGAATTCATCAAAATCAAAATCAAAATTATGAATATTAATTTTCCTAGTTTTTTTCTTTTCCATTATATATTCATTTTTTATGTCAATATTGTCATTCGAATTAGATGTAGTAAATACATCGTCAAAGGCTGCACTTATGTTTTTAAATTCTTTTTTATCTATTTTTTCTACTGTAAAACGATTTTTTAAATCTAAAAAAACATTTTCTCCAACCTTACTACAAAGCATAACTCCTAAAACACCATCAGATATAAAGCTCTTAGGTGAAAGAGGTGGGCATATTAAATAAATATAAGATTCGTTATTTGCATAAGTACTTAAAAGACCTATAGCCTCTAATATTTTTCTTCTCTTTAAGAATGTTTGACTATCAATACCAAGCATATCATATAAAAAAATATGATTAAACTCTAATGATTTTAAATTAGATCTTAATATTAATGAATTTAAGGTTAAATATAGTGCACAAGCTTCAGGTCCAATTAAGGGTTGATACAGTAGTGAAACACAATTGATATCATCCAATGATAAATTAAAACTTGCACAAATATTAAATTTAGAATTGTTTGATATCACTTCCATCTTAATTCTCCTTGTGAAGGGCAAGTCCCTTTAGTTCAAATTTTTTACCAAGCATATCATAAAAATCATTAATAAGCTTTTTCGTTTTATTAAAATCAAACAAAAAATATGAATCAACAAATAAATCAACAGCCGCTTCTGCAGGCTCAACCTGTACAAAACGTACTGTCATATTATAAAGTTCAGCTTCAACAGAAATTTCATTATAGGTTGTATCATATGAAACAATTTTAATCTTATTTTCTTCAAAATATTTCTTTACATACTCCATAATTAATAAAATATTGGTTTTATAGTATCTTGTTTTTAAAAAGTCTTTTTTTGCATGTTCAGACGTTTCTAGTTGTTTTGGCATAATATTCCTCCTTAATTTTAGCTAAAATATCCATAATATTTTTTTTCGTATCAGTGAAATCTTCTTCACTCTTTAAAATAAAGTCTGATCTTTTTATTTTTTCTTCAATTGGCATTTGACTTTCTATTTTTTTTAAAGCTTCAGAAGCGGAAATATTATCGCGTTTCATCAAACGATCAAGCTGTGAAGATTTTTCTGTATATACACATATTATTTTATCACAAAGTACATCAAAATGGGCTTCAAACATTAATGGTACATCTACAAAAATTATTCCATCGTTCTTATATATCGCTTCTTTTGTCTCTTTAAAAATAAGCGGATGTAAAATTTCATTAAGCTTACTTCTTCTTTTAGCGTCATTAAATATAATTTGTCCTAATTTTTTTCGATTTAAAAATCCGTTAGAAACTGCCTCCGGAAAATAGGATGCTAAATCATCGTTAACTTTAGTATTATCTGCTGTTAAGTTGTGAGAAATTAAATCTGTATCAATAACCGGATATCCCATATCATTTAAGGTTTTTGATACAAAACTTTTACCACAAGCAATAGAACCAGTTATACCAATAACATAACGCATTATTTTTGACACCTCGCACAGTAATATGTTCCTCTTCCAGATATCCTCGTTTTGGTAATTTCACCCTTGCATATAGGACAAATTTCTTTTGTATGAACACATAAAAAATTTTGAAATTCACCGATTACGCCTAAGCTCGATGTATAAGATCTAATTGTTGTACCCTTGTAGCTAATTGCTTTATTCAAAATTTTTCGTGATTCTTCAAGAATTATACCACATTCAGTACAAGAAACATCACATGCTTCCCTTAAAGGACTAATTCTTGATGCGAATAAAACCTCATCAACATAGATATTACCAAGTCCAGCGATAATTTCTTGATTAAGTAATGCTTCTTTAATAGGAATTTTTCTTCCTTTGAGTCTAATATGTAATGTTTCTTTCGTAAATGTAGGATCATTAGCATCAAGTGCAAGTTTATTTAATGGTTTTGTTGAAAAAAGCTCAGACTCATTTTTAACAATCATTCTTCCAAATTTTCTTGTATCTTGATAAAGTAAACTATAACCATTATCGAGTTCAAAAATCATATGAATATGTTTATTCATCATTGAGTTAGTTTTTACATAGAAAAACTTACCTTCCATTCTCAAATGTGCAATTAAATAATTATTTGTCATTTGAAAAATTAGATATTTTCCCATTCGCTTAATATCAAGAAATTCTTCATTTAAAAGATTATTATAAAAGCAATTAAAATCCTGTTCAACCATTTCATGATAGTCCGACGAAATATTTGTAATTTTTCTTCCTTTTAATTGTGAAACTAAAACTTTTCTTACAGTTTCAACCTCAGGTAATTCAGGCATCTTTATTCCTCCCATCTAATAATATCAGGATTGAAGCGATCTTTCTTTTCATAGAATGATTCCTCACTTTTAGGATATCCAATCGGTATGAGTGCAAATGTTTCTAAATCCGCTGCTAAATTTAAAGCTTTATTGCAAAGCTTCATTCTATCTAGACGGGGCCAAACACCTAAAAAACAGGTACCAAGCCCTAAGCTTGTAGCTTCAAGCATCAAATAGGTTGCACAACAGCTTAAATCAATTGATGCCATATCAGGAGTAGAAAGTGATTCATTCTTTTTAACAATCGCTATTACTGCCGGAACATTTTCTAAAAAAGCACTATATTTAGAAATATGTGCTAAATTAGATAATATTCGCTTATTTTTTACAACCACAAAGCGCCATGGCTGTTGATTTCTTGCGGATGGACTTTGACATGCAGCATAAATTACTTTATTGATTAAATCTGAAGATACGTCATCATCTTTAAATTCTCTTACGCTTCTTCTTAATTTTAAAATAGAATCATCCATTATTTTACCTCATACCAGTTTGAACCAAAATCATGTGAAACAGATAGTTTAACTTTAAGCTTAATTGCATTTTCCATTTCATTTTTTACTAGCTCTTCAAGTTTTTGTTCTTCACCTTGCCAAACCTCAAATAATAATTCGTCATGAATTTGCAGAATCATCTTACTTTTAAGATGTAGACTTTCAAGCTTAGAATCAATATTAATCATCGCTATTTTTAAAATATCTGCCGCACTTCCTTGAATAGGTGCATTCATGGCTGTACGCTTGGCAAATTCTCTTAAGTTATATACCTTAGAATTAATATCTGGAATAAAACGTTTACGATTTTTTATTGTTTTTACATATCCGTTTTCCTTACAAAATTCAATTGTATTTTCCATATATTCTTTAATTTCGGGATATATTTCATAATAACGCTTAATATAATCAGATGCCATACTATTAGAAATACCAATGTCAGTAGCAAGTCCATAAGCCGAAATACCATAAATAATTCCAAAATTAACTGCCTTAGCTTTTCTTCTTTCTTCTGGAGAAATATCATCGTGGCCAAAAATTTCACGAGCAGTTTGACTATGAATATCTAAATTGGCATTAAAAGCTTCAATGAGCTTCTTTACATTTGCAAGATGCGCAAGAACTCGGAGCTCAATTTGGGAGTAGTCAGCTGAGAAAAAACAATTATTCTTATTTGAGGGAATAAACATTTTTCTAATCAGACGGCCTTGTTCGGTTCTAATGGGAATATTTTGAAGATTTGGTTCAATTGATGACAATCTTCCGGTTTGAGTTAGGGCTTGTTCATAAATGGTATGACATTTTTCATCTGCAAAAATTTGTTCATTTAGTCCAATAATATAGGTTTGATATAATTTAGTTAACATCCTATAGTTTAAAATGTATTCAACAACAGGGTGAAGATGCTTAACCTCTTCTAGAGCAGATTGATCGGTGGAATAGCCTGTTTTCGTCTTTTTAGAAGATGGAAGGCCTAAATGTTCAAATAAAACTACTCCTAATTGCTTAGGTGATGATATATTGAATGTTTCACCGGCAAGGCGAAAAATTTCACTTTCAATAAAATTAATTCTTTCTTCTAAATCCTTCTTTTGTAGATCTAATTCGTTAAGATCAACCTTTATTCCTTCAAATTCCATTTTACCTAAAACACGAGAAAGAGGAATTTCAATTTGCGTTAAAAGATCATATTGGTCATTTTCCTTTAATGAAGAAATAATCTGATTTTTAATTAAATACAGACATTCAACCTTAGAAATAACATGTTCCATTAATAATGAAGGCTCAGGAATAGAACGTTTAACGCCTTTACCATATACTTCCTCATCAAATCTTAATTTATAATAATTGAATGAAGAGGCCACCATTTTAAATTCATTTTTAGTTATTGATGGATTTAAAACATATGCTCCAAGAAGCATATCAAAATCAACACCATTAAGCTCAAATCCCATTTTCTTTAAAAGCACATATGCTCTTTTATAATCATATATTGACTTATGATTTTCTTTATCTGCCATAAAAAGTTGAAGGTCAATTGATTGATATAGCAAATCAGGTAAAATAATAAAATTACCTTTTTTATTTTTAAGTCCAATATATAAAAGATTTGCACGATGATAGTTATATTCTGAAGATTCAAAAATCAAGCTTGAATTATCATCTAAAGCATCACTTATATCAATTGGATTATCAATAACGCGATAAGACATGTTATATACCTCCGCCTGAGGCTTTAGCTTATTAAGCTCACGCAAAAGAGATGGTAACTCTAAATATTCATAAAATTCTCTTAATTTATCAAAATTAACTTCCTTCTTTTTAGTTTCATCAAGCGAAATTTCAATGGGAGCATCTCTTAAAATTGTGACCATTTTCTTACAAGTAAGTGCGAGCTCCTTAGATGCTTCAAAATTTTCTTTGTCTTTCCCCTTAAGCGAAAGAATATTTTCCAAAATACCTTCAACGCTTTTATATTCACATAAATACTTAACGGCTTTTTTTATTCCAATTCCTGGGACACCAGAAATATTATCTGATTTATCTCCCATTAAAGCTTTTAAATCAATAAATTGAGGTACCTTTATGCCATAAACCTCTTCAAAATGAGAAGGAGTATAATCTTCAAGGTCAGTCAGACCTTTTTTTGTTAAATGAACAGTTGTATTATCAGTAATTAATTGTAGTAAATCCTTATCTGATGAATATATATCAACATGATATCCTTCACCCTCAGCTTTTTTAGCCATAGTACCAATGATATCATCCGCCTCATATAAAGCAACCTCATAACGTTTTACGCCAAGAAGGTCAAGTAAATTTTTAATATGAGCGATTTGCATCCGCATTTCTTCAGGCATATGTGCTCTTCCGGCTTTATAATCAGTCATAATATCATGACGAAATGTATGCTTACCAGCGTCAAAAGCAACCAAAATGTTATCAAATTGTTCTTGAAGAATATGATTCATCATTCTTGCAAAAGACATTATAGCATTTGTAAAAACACCTTTTGAATTTGGTTTTAAGGTTGAGGTATCAGCAATTCCAAAATAAGCACGATACATTAAGGAATTACCATCAATTAAAATCATTCGTTTCATAAAAAGTCTCCTTCTAGTTAAAAAAATCGACTTAGTCGATTATTTTTCAAATATAATAGGGTTTTTAGCATTATCACTTTGCTTATAGCAAACAAGCTGACGTCCAATTTTTTGAACTACCGTTATATCTAATGCCTCAAGCTCACTTGTTGCTTCTTCTTTCGTTAAAGAACAATTTTGTAAAATTGAAATCTTCATCAATTCATTTTTATTTAAATATGCAAGAATATCTCTTGCCATATTTTCAGTAATACCTTCTTTTCCAATTTGAAAAACAGGTTTAATCCTTTGAGCTAAGCTTCTTAACTCACATTTTTGTTTAGTTGTTAACATTTTTATCCTCCTCGGTTAACTTTTTATAATTGAATTTTTGATAAAAATAAAATGCAAACGAAGCCACAAGTAAAACGATACCAACAATATCAAAAGCTGGATAAAGCACATCTATAACCTCGCCAATAATAAAAAAGATAAAAGCACATATAAAGATAGATAAACAAATGATTTCTGTCTTTTTATAATATTTCATTTGCGTTTTATTTAATTTTTTAGGAGTCATACGCCCCAAAATTGAAAGTACAAGCAATATAACTAGTGCAACAATAATTGTAATATAAAGAACCATAAAAGACCTCCTACTATTATTTATTTTACCATAAAATCTATAATTTTAATATGTTAAATTAAATTCATTTGCAAATATTTAGATAATAATGTATACTAATGGCGTAAAAGTAAGGAATTTTGGTGATAAAATGGCAAAAGCAGTTTACCCAGGGACCTTTGATCCCTTTTCAAATGGTCATTTAGATATTGTAAAAAGAGCATCACAGATTTTTGATGAGGTTCATATTCTAGTATCATGTAATATTAAAAAACATCCAACATTTACTGCGGAAGAAAGAGTAAATCTGATTAAAATGGTTGTTAAAGATATACCTAATGTTAAGGTTATATCTAGTAATGCTTTAGTTGTTCAATATGCTAAAGAAAATGAAATTAAAGTTATCATTAGGGGCCTTAGAAATTATCAAGATTATGAGTCTGAGTTTTCATTAGCTCAATTTAATAAAGATATCGAGCCAAATATTGAAACCCTACTAATGATGCCAAGTGCTAAAAATCAGTTTATTTCATCCTCTGCTATTAAAGAATTTGTAATTTATAATATTGATATTTCTCCTTATGTTCCCAAAGAAATTGTGCCTTACGTTACAAAAAAATTCAAGTCAAACAATACAAAAACATTATTATAGAGTACTTTGTACTCTATTTTTTTCATAAAAAAAGCTTACTATTAATAAGTCATAGTAAGCCATATATTTTATTTTAATGATTTAAGAGCTAAAGCAATTTTTTCAAAAGCTTCTTCTTTTGTCATTTCTTTTTTTTCACCTGTCATACGATCTTTAAATTCAACTATGCCATCAGCTGCCTTTTTACCACAAACGATAATATAAGGAATACCAATAAGCTCCCAGTCTTTCATCTTAAAGCCTAATGAACCATCGCGATCATCTAAAATTACTTCACATTTTTCATTTTGTAAAGAAGTATAAAGTTGTTCTGCAACCATAATTTGACTTTCATCCTTCATTGAAACAGGAACAACTACAGCCTGATATGGCGCAACATTAAGTGGCCATTTAATACCATGCTCATCATGATATTGCTCAACAATAGCTGACATAGTTCTTGTAACTCCAATACCATAACAGCCCATTACCATTGGAACATTCTTACCATCAGCATTTGTATAAGTACATTTCATTGGTGAAGAATACTTTGTTCCAAGCTTAAATATTTGACCAACCTCAATGCCACGACGCATTTTCATTGGATGCTCCTTACATTGAGGACAGATATCACCCTCAACTGCCTGACGAATATCTAAAACACGACCTTCAAAATCACGACCATAATTAACATTTTTCATATGATAATTATACTTATTTGCACCCGCAACAGCATTCCTTAAATGAGCGACCTCATTATCAATAAGAATTTCGGCCTTTAATCCTTGAGGTCCAATAAAGCCATGAACTGTGCCAGCTGCCTTGATTTCTTCTTCGGTTGCAAATGTAACAAAGGCCTCAGATGAATTAATAGCATTAACAAATTTAATAATATTAACCTCTCTATCACCTCTTACAAAGCAAAAATAAATTTTGTTTGTCTCTGCTTCCTTTAAAACAACAGCTTTGATTGATTTTTTAGGATCAATGTTTATATACGTACATACGTCATCAATTGTTTTACAATTAGGTGTCTCAATCTCCTCAAGTGGTTTCATTTCTTCTTTATCATCTAATGTACACACAGCCTCAGCTTTTTCAACATCAGCTGCATAACCACAACAAGGACAATAAACTACATCCGATTCACCAGCATCACTAAATGCCATAAATTGATGAGAACCATTTCCACCAATAGCACCTGTATCAGCTAATACAGCTCTAAAATCAAGACCTAAACGTTTAAAGATTCTTGTATATACATCATACATTGTACTATAAGCCTTATCTAAGCCTTCTTGGTCCTTATCAAATGAATATGCATCTTTCATGATAAATTCACGACTTCTCATTAAACCGAAACGAGGACGGGCCTCATCACGATATTTAGTTTGAATTTGATAAATATTCATAGGTAATTGCTTAGGTGATTTGATTAAATCACGAGCCATTGATGTAAATATTTCCTCATGAGTAGGTCCTAAGCAAAACTCACGATCATGTCTATCTTGAAAACGGAATAGCTCAGCACCATATTTACTCCATCTTCCTGATTCTTCCCATAATTCCTTAGGTTGAACAGCAGATGATAAAATTTCAATCGCGCCTGATTTATCCATTTCTTCTCTAATTATAGCTTCTATTTTATTTAAAACACGAAGTCCAAATGGTAAATAATTATAAACTCCTGCAACGAGATTTTTAATAAATCCTCCACGAAGTAGGAGCGTATGACTTGCAATTTGAGCTTCTTGTGGTGCTTCCTTTAGGGTTGCAATTAGCATTTTTGATGCCTTCATAATATCACTCTTTCCATAAATTAATCATTAAAATTATAGCATGTTAATTTATAAAAATAAAGTATTAAAAAACTATTTTTAATTATGTGTTAATTGAAAAAGTAAATTCCGCTATGAATAGTAGAAACAAAATCATTGAAAAAGTCAATTCCGTTCGTATATAATAATATTGTAACATTAGGATTGGCTTGTAGGAGGTAGCCAATGAAATCACAATTAACAATTAATACTAAAACTAAATATACTGAATCAAAAAAATATCAAAAGCATTTTTCTTTAGATGATAGAATTAAAATTCAAAAAATAATTACTGAAAATCGTGATGATACTGGGGCTATGACTATTCTTCTTAAAGATATTGGTAACATTTTTCAAAATGATCCGTCTACCATTTCAAAAGAAGTTAAATTGCATAGAATAAAAAAAGAACGTCCTTTTTATTCAACATATAGTTATGCAAATTCCCTTTGTGAGAATTTTAATACATGTAAGAAAACCATTAATAATGGTTCAAATAAATTTTGTAAAGCCTATTCTTATTGTACGAAATCATGTCCAGATTTTAAAGAAATGACTTGTTCTCATCTAAAAAAATTTCCTTGGGTTTGTAATGGCTGTAAAAAGGTTCAAAGATGTCATTTAAACAAATACTTTTATTATTCTGATATTGCAAATAACGAATATAAAGAAAAATTAGTTTCTTCTCGTGAAGGAATTAATCTTACCGAAGATGAATTTAAAATTCTAGATCATACGGTTAGTGAATATGTAAAGTCTGGCCAACCAATTTTTCATATACTATCATCTAATTCTTTACCCGTTGGTGAAAGAACTATTTATAACTATTTTGAAAAAGGTTATTTAACAGCTAAAAATATTGATTTAAGACGTAAAGTCACCTATAAGAAACGCTATATCATAAAACCAGGAAAAAGCATTTTAAGGGCTATTAAAATTGGCAGAACATATGAAGATTACATTGATTATATTTCTAATAATTCTGAGACTTCTATTGTTCAAATGGATACAGTCATTGGTACAAAAGATTCTTCAAAGGTTTTATTAACGCTTCATTTTGTAAAATTTCATTTCCAACTTGCATACTTATTAGATAAAAAAGATAGTATTAGTGTCACAAATGCTTTAAACACCATTTGCAATAATATAGGTGTAGAGAATTTTAAATTGTTATTCAATGTTATTTTAACTGATAATGGAACAGAATTTTCAAATCCTTCAGCTATTGAAATCAATCCTGAAAATGATGAAACTAGATGTCATGTTTTCTTTTGCCATCCTTATAGTTCATTTGAAAAAGGTAATTGTGAAAAAAATCATGAATATATTAGATACGTTTTACCAAAAGGTACTAATTTTGATACTTTAACTCAAGACAAAGTTAATTTAATGATGTCACACATTAATTCAACATTAAGACCATCTGTAAAGTGTTCTCCTTACGATTACATGGCACTTACATATGGTAAAGAAATACTTGATTTACTTGAAATAAAAAAGATTGATTCTAAAGAAGTAAAGCTCAAACCAAATCTTCTAAAATAATCAATCTAATAAATAAAACATAGCCAATTCAAGGTTTCGAATTTAACAAATCACGGCGGAATTTAGTCTTGCAAAAAGGACTATTCGCTATCATTAGACCTACTATCTTGATTTTTTTTTGCATTTTTTTGGCACTTTCATTATATATCTAAAATTTAAATATTAAAAGTAGTAAATTAAAAATGTAGAACTATAACTCTGATTTTTCCTTTTCTTAAGCGGAATTTAGTCCTACATTTCTTTTTTTAGTTTTTTCTACTATTCATAGCGGAATTTACTTTTTCAATTAACTATTTTTAATTATGACTAGAATTTTTTAATTTATTGAGGTATAATAAGTATGTTTGAAAAAGCAATTAAACAAAGGAGGAATTTTTGTGAGTAACCAAAATATTAAGGGTAAAGACGAAATTGGTGTCTTTGCACTTGGTGGACTTGGTGAGGTCGGAAAAAATATGTATTGTATTGAATATTTAAATCAAATATTCATTATTGACTCTGGTATTTTGTTCCCAGATGAACATCTTTTAGGCGTTGATTATGTAATTCCCGACTATCAATATTTAATTGAAAACCAAGAAAAAATTGTGGGTCTTTTTATTACTCACGGTCATGAGGACCATATCGGTGGAATACCTTTTATGCTTAAAAAGGTTCGTATTCCTAAGATTTATGCAGCAGGAGTTGCAATCGAGCTTATTAAAAATAAGCTTCAAGAGTACAAAGACATTAAAGTGCCACAAATTATCGAGTTCAAAGCACATTATAAATATACATTCAAGGGAGATGTTGAATTATCATTCATAAGAATGTGTCATTCAATCCCTGATAGTTATGCATTTGTTTTTAAAACGCCACTTGGAAATATTGTTACAACAGGTGATTTTAAAATTGATTTAACACCACTTGGCCCTGGTACAGAATTTGATAAACTTGCTAATTTAGGTCAAGAAGGTGTTTTACTTCTTATGGCTGATTCAACTAACGCCTGCGTTGAGGGTAACACCCAATCAGAAAGAAGAATTGGAGAATCAATTAGAGAGTTATTTACCCATATTGATTCAAGAATAATAGTCGCAACGTTTGCATCAAATATTTATCGTGTTCAACAAATTGTTGAAGCTTCTGTAATAAATAATCGTAAGGTTGCTATTTTTGGTCGTTCAATGAAAAAGACAATTGAGGTTGGACAACAAATAGGATATATTAAGGCTCCAAAGTCAACATTTATTGAAGATACTGAGTTAAATCAATATAAACCTGAAGAATTAACATTATTATGTACAGGTTCTCAAGGAGAACCACTTGCGGCTCTATCAAGAGTTGCATCTGGTACTCATAAGCAAATTAAGCTTATACCTGGAGATACAGTTATTTTTTCTTCTTCTCCTATTCCAGGAAATCAAGAAGGCGTTAATAAAACCATTAATTTACTATTTAAAGCTGGAGCAAATGTTATAACGCATTCGCCAATGACAGATACACATACTTCTGGCCATGCATCACAAAACGACTTAAAGTTAATGCAAACTTTATTAAAACCAAAATATTTCATGCCTGTTCATGGTGAATATCGTATGCAAAAGGTTCATGCAATGCTATCAATCGAATGTGGTTGTAAGCCTGAAAATACCTTCATTCTTGAAAATGGGGATGTTCTTGCCCTTTCAAAATATGGTGCAAGAATTTCTGGCCACGTCCAAGCAGGCGATGTTTATATTGATGGTGATACAATTGGAGATATTGACACTTCTATTGTAAAGGAAAGAAAGACTCTTTCAGAAGATGGATTATTTTCAGTAGTACTTACAATTGATGTAAAAAAACGTCGCGTTATACTTGATCCGCAAATTGTATCAAGAGGCTTTATTTATATGAAAGATAATGAGGCATTAACACATGATTTTGCAAAAAAAGCTAAAGATTATGTTAATAAACAATTTGAAACGCATGATTCTGTAAATTTATTATCATTAAAGAATGGTCTTATTGACTATTTATCAAAGATCATTCGCGATGCAACAGATCGTAACCCTATCATTATTCCAATATTTATGCAAATTCAATCAAAAGGTGTAAGTCCATCTGTTCCAAGAACAGATGCTAAAAAATTAGATTTAAAGCCTGTTAAAGATAATGCATCAAAGCCAGTAAAAAAAGCTATCTCAGAAGAAAATAAAAGCGTTGATACACCTAAAGCTTCTCGCCCACCAAAGCGTATGGTCAAAAAAACACCTCATATTGATGGCGAAATAAAACGTACTTATAAAAAAAGAATAATCGTTAAAAATCAAAATTTAGAAAAGAATGATTAATTTCATTCTTTTTTTCAAAATTATATGATATTATAATATCGTAGTTATGGAGGCACCTATGAAGGATAAATATTTTACACTAGCAAATAATATAAAAATACCAGCAGTTGGCTTTGGAACCTGGCAAATAAGCAATTCTGACGTTGTTGATGCTTGTCTTATAGCTCTAAATTCTGGTTATAGACATATTGATACAGCACTTGCATATAATAATGAAAAAGGAGTTTCTGAAGCAATAAAAAAATCAGGATTAAAACGTGAAGAAATTTTTATTACAACAAAGCTTCCGGCCCAATATAAGGGATACAATGAATGCTTAAAGTATTTTAATGAATCCTTAAAAAATTTAGATACAAATTATATTGACTTATATCTTATTCACGCACCTTGGCCATGGTCAGATGTTGGAAAAGATTGCACTAAAGAAAACATTGAAACATGGAAATGTATGATCGATTTATATAAGCAAGGAAAAATTAAAGCAATCGGTGTTTCAAATTTTCAAAAGAAAGATATAGAAGCTTTAATTGATGCCACAGGTTTTATACCTCACGTTAATCAAATTAGATACTTTATTGGTAATACTCAAGAAGAAATTTATAATTATTGCCAAGAAAAAAATATTTTAATTGAAGCATACTCTCCTCTTGCAACAGGAAATTTATTAAATGATCCAATAATTTCTAAAATTGCCCAAAAATATAACACATCGAATGCAAATATTTGCTTATCATATTGCTATTTAAAGCATACTCTTCCTCTTCCCAAATCAACTCATAAAGAAAGAATCGTAAATAATATTAATTTTTTTGTTAATATTTCACTAGATGATATAAAAATTTTAGATCAAGTCCATAATAAAGAACTTGATCGACCACTAAGGAGCTAACAAAATGAAAAATATAACAATTGAATCAAATGGATATGAGCTTGAAGTTCACTACTTTGCAGTAGAAAGTCCTAAGGCTATTGTTCAAATCATGCATGGTATGGAAGAACATCAAGAACGATATGAACCATTTTGTCAATTTTTAAATGCAAATGGATTTTCGGTTTATACTTCTAATATGCGTGGTCATGGATCAAATGCACCTGTTTTAGGCTATTTTGGCAAAAAAAACGGTTATAAATTACTCGTTCAAGATCAAATTAAGATTGCGACCTATATTAAAGAAAATAACCCCGATAAAAAAATATACCTATTTGCGCACTCTATGGGAACCATTGTTGCTAGAAATGTCTTAATGACTTCTTCTCATTTTTATAATAAAATTTGTCTTTCTGGGTTTCCTAATCCTAATTTTGGTGCCTATATTGGTCTTCCTGTTGCCAATACTGTAAGTCTATTTAAAGGACCAGAACATTACTCTCAAATGCTTGAAGATTTAGCTGTTGGTCAATTTAATAAAGCCGTTTCAAATCCTAAAACTGGTGTTGATTGGGTTTGTAAAAATGAAAGTACTGTTAATGACTATGTAAATGACCCATATTGTGGTCACGGTTTTAAAGCTAAGGCATTTAGTGATTTATTCCACTTAGTTATTAAAATGCGTCATTCTTCTAACTACAATGATGTAAATGATGTGCCAGTTTTAATGCTTAGAGGAGCCGAAGATCCTTGTACGGGATACTCAAAAGGAGCAAAACATTCTATTCATATTTTAAGAAAAGCAGGATTTACTAATATTAAAGAAATTGTCTATCCTGGTATGCGCCATGAAATATTAAATGAAGTAGAACATGAACAAGTATACAATGATATTTTAAATTTCTATAATTAAAAGAGCTTGCGTTATTATGCAAGCCTTTTTATTATATTTTCTTTGATATTCTTTGAATCTAAAGGCACTTCTTCTACTTTATTTTCAGAAATACAATACAAGGTATCACCTAAAAATAAAGCCTCATCTAAATCATGAGTAACAAAAATAGTTCCTTTTTTATTAGAAATTTCCTTTTTAATACAAGTCATAACCTTCTCCTTTAAAGCTAAATCCAAGGAATTGAATGGTTCATCTAGTAATAAAATATCATTTTCGATTAAAGATCTGATAATATTAACCCTTGCCATCTGGCCACCTGAAAGCTTATAAACTTTTTCTTTTTTTAAATTTCCAATTCCAAAAAGATTTAAATAATAATCAATTTTTTTAAAATCTTTTGTAACAAAGCTCAAATTTTCAAATACAGTACTATTCGTAAATAATTTAGGATTTTGAAATGAATATGATAATTTTCCTGATAATATTATACTTCCATCAAAGGGTATAAGATTTGCAATTGCATTTAAAATAGATGTTTTGCCACAACCTGATGGCCCAAATAGCACTAAACATTTTGAATCTAAAACTTTAAAGGAAGCATTATCGATAATTTTTTTACCTTTATAACCTATAGTTAAATTTAAAACGTCAATCATTTATCTTAAGAAACCACCTTTTTAAAGATTTAATTATTACTTCTAAAAGTAATCCTAAAAAAACGGCAATAATTGCAAGGGCAAAAAGTTTTTCCATTTCAAGATATATTTTAGAAAATTGCATTATACTTCCAAGACCGTAATATGATAAGGCTAACGCTTCAGCAGAAATAACAAGCTTAAGACTAAAACCAAGAGATGAAGCTGAAAAATCAAAGATATTACTCATTTTTTCTTTAAAAAACAACTTAATTATATCCCTCTTTTTTATATTATATACTAAAATAACTGGCAAAAATTCAGATTTAAATGAATCACATATAGTTAAAAATTCTTCATACAAAATAGGAATTAATACCAGCGTAGCCACTATAATTGGCGCAATAGATGGCTTCATCCAAATAATTAAGATTAAAATTATCGCCATTGTAGGTATTCCTCTTGTTATTGAGGTAATGAGCTTAACTACATTTCTTAAAGTAGCATTTAATGACATTAATACTAAAATCAAAGTAACAATAAAGCTTATTATAAATGCTATAATAGCTCTTAAGCATGTAAAAAGCAATGATAGATAAAAGCTTCCATCTTTAAAAAAATAAAAAATTTCTTTTATGGAAGATACTGGACTTGGCAAAATCAAAGATGAATCAATTAACAAAGATAGTACTAGCCATAGCAAAAAGACAAAAATAATCGTTAAAAGATAAATCAACGGGTTTTTATATTTTTTAATAATAGAAGTCATCATCAAGCTCAATATTTCCTAAATCATAAACATAACGATTTATTTCTGTTTTTATTTCTTTTGCCATTTTAAAATCAATATTACATCTTTTAATTAAATTATCATCAAAGTTAATATTCTTTAAAGAAGAATTATAATTTTCATATATCGAACTTATTCTTGAAATGCTTTCATTTATAAATTCCTTATTATCTTTAAGTAACGAAATAACTCGCTTAAGAACCTTCTCATGATTTAAAATCATTTCATCTTTAGCAACAAAGCAAGCCTGTGGAAATGATTCATTGTTATTAATTTTACTATATTCATTTTGGATATCAAGAGCAATTTTTAAATCTTGAACCTTTTTTAAAGCATTTGACAAAACTGGCTCTCCTAAGACCCCAAAGCATTCACTATTTTTAGCTAAAAGTGGAATGATTTCTTGAGCACTTGATGCAGTTGTAATTGAAACCTCATCTTCTTTTATTTCACTAGATAGATTAAATTTAATACTATTTTTAGTTAAAATGTATTTAATCATGTCAATCGTTGTGCCCGCTGTTGCATATATTAAATGACCTTTTAAATTTGTAACATCATTAATTAATGTTTTAGATGCTAAATATAAAGATCCAAATACATTATTAGATACTATTTTTATTGGAACATTCTTCTTCGCATACAACGTTGCAGCACTAATGGTTGGCATAATAGCCATATCACAATTACTTACTGATACACTACTTGCAATTTCTGTTGGATTTACAAAATTAATCTTAAATCTATCGTCAGCCTTATCAAGTAAATTTGCAATTGCAAGTGCTGGAGTACCATCAGGTAAATATATGGTATAACTTCCATCACTTGCACAGCTAGTCATAATGACTAAACATAAAAAAATTATAAAACTAACTATTTTTTTCATTATCATCACATCCAAGCATTGAACTCTTATCCTTAAAATGCGTATGTAATAGCTCATGAGCTTTTTCACTTAATGGACTTCCTAAAAATTCATCATATAATCTTATGATATTAGGATTTTCATGACAATATCTTACCTTAGGCTTGGTATCTTTCAAATAAAGTCCAGCATTTCTATTTTGTCTTGTAACTAATGCTTCTGGTCGTTTAAACTTAGGTTGTCCTCCACCATTTGCACAACCTCCATCACAAGCCATTACTTCAACAAAGTCAACCTTAATAGTACCATTTTTAATTTCTTCAAGAAGTTTTTTTACCTCAGCCATTTTACTAACAGCCGCAACCTTAATTTTATATTTACCTAAATCAACTTCCATAAGCTTAGTATTTTCAATACCTCTTATTTTTTCAGTCTCAATAAGCTTAGAATCATCCATGTTTTGACCATTAATTAAATAGTATGCGGTTCTAAGGCAAGCCTCCATAACACCACCAGTGTTACCAAAAATAAGACCCGAACTAGAACCTTCGCCAAAAATTGAATCAAATGATTCATCACTCAAATTATTAAAGTCGATATTTCTTTTTTTAATTAATTCTTGTAATTCAACCGTTGTAATAACAATGTCAACATCAGGACTACATGCCCCACTCGCATTTAGTTCTTCTCTTTTAGCTTCTGCTTTTTTAGCAACACATGGTGCAACAGTCACATTAACAATATTTTTAGGATCAAGACCTAATTTAGATGCAAAGTAAGTTTTAACTATTGTGCCTTGCATTGCGATTGGACTTTTAGCTGATGAAAGATTATTAATAAATTCAGGATAGAATATTTCAGCCATTTTAACCCATGCTGGACAGCATGATGTAAACATTGGAAAATTTGAACTTTTCTTTTCTAAACGACTTATTAATTCTGAAGCTTCTTCCATTATTGTTAAATCCGCTCCACAGCTAACATCTAAAACATAATTAGCACCTAATGCTTTAATTGAACTAACAAGCTTGCCCTCAAGAAAAGTACCTTTTTCATACCCAAAAGCATCTCCAATAGCTACTCTAACAGCAGGTGCAGTGTTAAAAACAACTATTTTTGAAGGATCATCTAAAGCATTCTCTACTCTTTCAATATCACTTACAGCTCTTATTGCATTAAAAGGACATGCTTGAATACATTGACCACAATTAATACAAACAGCATGACCACCTGTTTTTTCAAGATCGTAAAATCCAAAAACACCCATGTCATTATGACAAGTCTTTTGACATAATTTGCATTTTTTGCATAAATCGTCATTACAACAAATGCTTGGATTATCATTATCAATTAAAACTCTACTTAAATTAATATTTTCCATACAATACCTCTTTAACATTTTCACCTTTAAGAAATGATTTTTTTAAATTTAATAGGAAATTTATAATAACATCCTTCCTGTAAACAAACTGTTTCTTATGTGATATTAAAATATAATTAATGTCAATCTGATTCAAAAATTCGATTTGATTATTGATTATACTCAAATTATAATACGTTCCATCACGCGGATAAATAGCATCACCTATCATAAGGATTTTTTCATCAGGTAAATATAGGGCAAGACAGCCCTTTGCATGAAATGAAGGAAAATCATATATTTTAAAATCTTCTCCATTTTCATAAAGCATACCTTTAGGGATTTTCTTTAATGTATATTTAGAACAATAAATAGGAACATTAAGTCTAAACGCATTTTTAGCATGATCAGCATGAAAATGTGATAAAATAACAATTTTATTATCCTTGCAATTTGTGATAAATTTATAAGCCTCATCCGATGCTCCACAATCATAAAAAATTGTTATTTTTTTTCTTTTAATCATTACAACTTCTGCCGAAAGAGGATTATCAGAGGATTCTAAATATGAAATATTATCACTTAACTTCTTCATTTTTTGCCATTGAAAAAATTGTTTTTAAAGAACGATATTTATAAATAAAGGTTTTATTAAGAATTTGATCAACCTCATAATTATAATCTTTATCACTATTAGCACTTACAAAGAACATTGTAAGTTCTTTAAATCCTTGTTTAAAACGATATAAATAATCTTTTTTTGTTAAGGCATCAATTGAAGCTAGAAGCATAATAAATGAATTAATTTTAAGTGAAGCCGCATTTGAAACATACTCAAGAAAATCTCTATATTGTTCAGAATTTAAATTAGCCGAACTAATTTGCGACCATTCAATTTTATCAGATTTTTTTTCATTAATAAAATCTAAAATATCTTCCTCAACTGTTAGTTTTTTTATAAACTTAAGCTCATCTTCACTAACATTATTATCAAGAGCACACAAATTAAGAAAGATTAATTGAACAAGTAAATCAAACGATTTAATTGCATCATCTAGTTTTATACGAGGGTTAGTATCAAAACGATACATTTCCCTTATTTCATCTTCTAAAGCTAAGTAAATTCGTGATGCTTCAGTAAATTTTTCCTGAAAATTTTTGCTCATCAAAATTCCTCCTTTAATGTATATTTATTATAGCATAAAAATAAAAATAATGCTTAAAATCAGCATAAAAAAAGATAATTATTACTACATTATTGATAATTTGAATGTCTTTTAAACATTTTTTTATAATCTTTAAGATGTCTAATGCAATTTCTACAATTTTTGCATTTTTTTAAAAAAACTCTTGCAATGAATGGGGTTTTCGTGTATAATTATCAATGCTTACTTAAGCAAATGGACCGTTAGCTCAGTTGGTAGAGCAACTGACTCTTAATCAGTGGGTCTAGAGTTCGAGTCTCTAACGGTCCACCATTTTTACTATCTAATTGGACCGTTAGCTCAGTTGGTAGAGCAACTGACTCTTAATCAGTGGGTCTAGAGTTCGAGTCTCTAACGGTCCACCATTTTTACTATCTAATTGGACCGTTAGCTCAGTTGGTAGAGCAACTGACTCTTAATCAGTGGGTCTAGAGTTCGAGTCTCTAACGGTCCACCATTTTGAATTTAGAGGCTATATAGCCTTTTTTTTATGTTTAACATGGAGGTTAATATGGATAAAAATAAATTTAAAGCAATCGAACTAAAGTGTATTAAGCAAGCTTTTAACGGAAACGGAATTGTAAAATATAATAATAAAGAATATGAGATCTCAAATATTCTTCCTGGTGAGGTCGGATTATTCGAAATTAACAAAAATGAAAGAACTCCAATTGAGCTTAAAAATATAATTAATCATTCTTCTTCACGCATTAACTCATTGTGTCCTTATTTTGAATCCTGTGGTGGGTGTCAATATCAGCATATGACATATGAAAGCGAATTAGCTTTAAAAGAGGAATATTTAAAAAATTTATATCAATCATTCAAGGATATTAAAATTAAGCCTATAAATGGTATGCCAAGTCCATATAACTATCGTAATAAATGTCAGATGACTTATAAGTTATCTAAAACACATAATGTTGTATGTGGCTTTTATGAAGAGGGAACCCATAAAATTGTACCTGTTGCAGATTGTAAAATTCAAGCAACTAAGGCCACAGAAATAATAAATGCATTTAATAAGGTTTTAACCAAGAATCATATTGAACCATATAATGAAAAAACAAGAAAAGGAATAGTAAGACATGTACTTGTAAGATATGGTTTTAATTCTAAAGAAATCCTTCTTGTTATTGTAACTAATGGTGATTTCTTCCCAGGAAGTAAAAATGTATGTAAGGATTTAATTAAGTTAAATTTGGGAATTACTACTATTGTTCAAAATATTAATTCAAGACAAACTTCGATTGTATTAGGAGATAAAGAAAGGGTTCTTTATGGACCGGGATTTATTTATGATACAATTGGCAAGCTTAAATTCAAAATATCTTCAAGAAGCTTTTATCAAGTAAATACAATTGGTATGAACATGTTATATAAAAAAGCAATTGAAAATGCTAATATATCTTCTTCAGATATTTTACTTGATACTTATTGTGGAGTTGGTACAATTGGACTACTTGCTGCAAATTCTTGTAAGCAAGTATATGGTGTTGAACTAAATCACGATGCTTATAAGGATGCTTGTTTAAATGCTCGAATTAATAATATTAAAAATATTAATTTTTTCAATGATGATTCAACTAAATTTATGACTAAGCTTGCAGCATCTGGTAGCCATATTGATGTTTTAATCATGGACCCTCCAAGAGATGGATCAACTAATGAGTTTATTGAAGCAGTCGGTCGTCTTAAACCTAAAAGAATCATTTATGTTTCTTGTGATCCTAAGACACAGGTTAGAGATTTATTTAAGCTTTCAAGTGAGGGCTATCATTTAAATCAAGTTGAAGCATTTGATATGTTTCCAAGAACATTCAATCTTGAATGTATTGCTACTTTAACTTATAAAGAAAGTAAAAAAAATATTAAAAATTACACAAAAAGAAAATCACTGTAAAAAAAGCAGTGATTTTTTTTTATAGTCTGTCAACTAAAACCTCATAAGGTCTATCAAGGACAAGCTTATTAAATAAATTATCAATTTTCTTAATAAAGCGTATATCTTTCTCATTTTCATCTTTAATCTCAATTAACTCTTCATAAGAACTCGAATCCTTTTTCATTCGTTTACAAATAATAATCTTCTTCCCTGCTAAATCTTGTAATTCCTCCTTTAAATAATTTCTTTCACTAGCGTTTACAAAATAAAAAATATCATTAAACATTTCCTTTTCCTCCGTACATATATGATTATAAAAGGAAAAAAAATAAAAACAATTCTTGACATCTATTTTCATATAATTACTTATTTTTTTAAGATTTTTTCTGTTTTATATTAATATTTTGCTTATTTTATTTAATTTATTAAGTATTTAAAATATAGGTTATATTCCATCTATTGTTAAAAAAAATTTGGTTAGTTTTCACATACCAATCATCTTGTAATAAAGCAAAATATTTAATCTAATTTTAAAAACGAGTGCATAAAAAAAGTAGGAATAAAATCCTACTCAATAATTCTTTGGGTATAGAATGAACCAATAATTGTAATAATACCAATTACAATTAAGACAACACCTAAAATTACAAATAAAACGTTAAGTACACCTTCTGGAGTTAATAAAATTAATACTAATGCAAGTAAAAATCTTGGAAGTTCATGATAAAACTGAACTAAATGCATTGGATTTAAAATAATTCTAACAATTGGAAGGACAATTAGATAAACGGCGATAATGATTAACATAAATGTTTGATGGAAGAAAATCAAGCATATACCAAATGCTATATCAACAATATCAAACAATATTGAAAGCTTGTCCTTAGCCTTAATAGAATGATAAAGTGAAATACAACCATTTACAATCACTAAAGCACCAATTACATAGAATGTTATCTTTATCAATTTATCAGTTGGAATAGCACAAAACAAAATTCCTGCAACAATACTAATTAGTCCTAAGGCAAATAAACGCCAATTACATTTTAATTTTTTCATTAATCCTTTAGCATCCTTTCATCAATTTCTTCTTTTTGATTTAAATTAAGGAAACACTCCTTAATTGAATCATTAGTTTTTAATATTTCTTCTACAAATAATTTTGAAATCATTATAGCACCATCATAAACTAAATGCGAATTATCTTCCTTACCTTCAGGATAGTTTTCAAACTTCTTTGGTCCAAAAATCATATGAAATTTTTTAGTATTTTCCTCACCAAGCTCGTTATATAACGCTAAAGTCAATTGATTTAAATCAATACAAGTATAATGATTTTTATCACACCATTTTTTCATTGATTGAGGATATCCTTTATGAGTATCAATACACTTTCCATTTTGAAATTTTCTTCTCGTAATTGAGGTTGCATATACAATATGCGCTCCTTTTTTTTCAACTTCATCATGAAAATAAGCTAAATTATCTAAATAAGATGTATCTTTATCTGTATATCTTGTTAAATCATTATTCTTTTCGTCATTATGACCAAACTGACATATAACATAGTCACCTTGTGATAATTTATCAAGTACATTCTTAAATCTACCTTCGTCAATAAAGCTTTTAGTACTTCTTCCGTTTTTGGCATGATCTTCAATTAACCAATTATTTTTGGTAAATAAATGAAGTACCTGCCCCCAACCTGTTTGAGGATAACTAAAAATATTATTATATTGCATGGTTGAATCACCAATCATAAAAATTTTATTCATAATTCTTTACTCCTTAGTATAAAATTAAATATGAACGAAAATGATATAAATCCCGTTGCCAAGCTATCAAATATGCTTCTTGAATTAAATGCTTATGAATTTAATCTTGTTGCAATGCTAATTGGTTATATAATTGCTCAAGACTTAGATGCGTATGCACAGTCATCAATGGGAAATTTTTTTGAATCCTTAGGACAGGTTTTAGAAACCATTGGATCCCAAAATCAATATCTTGAACGTAATAAGGAAATCAAAACCAATCAAGAAATAACAAAGGAATTATATCAATTATCCCAAAAAATCGATAATATCGATCAAATAATTTTAAAATTTAAAAATTTATAACAGTTTTATTTGTTCTATTGCAACATCAAGGTCATTTGTATCGTATTCTTCAATATTACCACTATCCATTAATTCCGTAAGATGAGAATCAATTCCTAAGCTTGCAAGTGGAATCAAATGATGTTTCAATGATATATCATTTAGGTGAGATTTACCATAAAGATCAATCTTTTTACCACAGCATGGACATTTAACATAGACCATATTTTCAATAATACCCACAATAGGAACATTAACCTTGTTAACCATATTTACGCATTTAGAAACAACCATTGATACTAAATCCTGAGGAGATGAAACCATTACAACCCCCGTAAGAGGGATATTATTTAAAACGGTAAGCTGAATATCTGAAGTTCCAGGAGGCATATCAACAAAAAGATAATCTAAATTTCCCCACACAGTCTCACTATAAAACTGTTTAACAGCGTTACCTAAAATAGGACCACGCCATACAACTGGTTCATTTTCATCCTTAAGTAATAGGTTAACTGATACGATTTCAATATTATTTTTCGTAACTAAAGGATACATTTCATTTTTATTTCCTTCAAGTCTACCTTTTAATCCAAAAACATGAGCAATTGAAGGCCCAGTTATATCCGCATCTAAAATACCCACCTTATAGCCTAAATGAGCCATTTTATTAGCAAGAAGAGAACAAACAGTTGATTTACCAACGCCACCCTTGCCAGACATAACACCAATTATATGTTTAATATTAGATTTAGTTGTCCCAAAATACTGTTTTTCTTGACAACTACCTTTTATTTTACATGAATCACAATTATGATCACAAGCCATATTTACACCACCAAATTCATAAAATTATTATAATCCAAAATACGCTTTTTTTCAATAAAAATACCTTTATATAGCAAAAAAGCTCTTTAAAAGAGCTTATTTTAATTCAAATGAATCACATTGTGTTTCACTACGATACTTTGCATTTTTTTGTCCAACTGTAATTTTGGATGCTTTACAGAAATTATCCTTATTATAGATACAATAATTTGCTGTACATCCAATTTTAACCTTATGCTCATCTAAGCTCATTTCATCTGCCATTTCTTCTTTAAATAATGTTTCATCAATTGGATTTCTAAACGATTGACAAAAAGTACCAAGCTTTGAGCGTGAAAACAATCCTTCTACTTTAATATTTTTCTTATGACAGGTATTATTTTCATTATAGCCACATTTTAAAGCACTACATTTAATTTCTGACATTGATTCCATCCTTTCAACCTTAGTATTTGAGGATTTTTCTTTTCTATGCTTCTTCGTTAAAATTTGAACTATTTTTTTATTAAAAATGAGTCCTAATATTCCAATAATAAATTCAATTATAAAAATAAAAATACCAAGCCATATATTTCCATGAAATAAAGACGAGCCAATTAAAGTAGAACTTAAAATAGATGGGATTCTGGCAATAAAATTAATTAAAAAATAATCCTTCTTTTTCATAATTGTTTGACTTACAAAAAAAGGAATAATATCTTTAGGAAATCCCGGAATCAAGGTTATTGAAAAAACAGTGATATTTAATCTTTTAGGATCATCTAAAATATTCCTAAGCCATTTATACTTATTTATTTTTTTAACCTTAAGATTAAGCCCTCTTATTAAGCTAATTACAATATAAGAACCAATAAAAATGCCAATTTGGGCATATAAAAGACCTAAAATAGGTCCATATATCGCTCCCGAAATAATTTCTAGTGGTTCTCCTGGCAAAAAGGGGATTGCAAGCTGTAATGCAAAAAAAGAAATTAAAGCAATAATACCTTTTAAACCTAAGGAATTAAGCTTTTCACTTAAATACATCCTATATTCAATATCCTTAAGATGTAAAAGAAAAGGCGCAAAATATACACTAATAATAACAGTTAATGCTAACAGTAATATAATATAATAATTTTTTTTCAAGCTTTCATCCAAACTGCAGGAGGAAGTTTAAAGGTATAGTTCTGTCCTTTTTGATCATAAAAAGAAATTTCGTGACATTCTAAATTTAATAAATCACCTTCTTTACCATACAAATCATCACCTACAATTGGGTTTCCAATGGAAGATAAATGAACACGAATTTGATGCGTCCTACCTGTATATAATATACATTTTAAGGTTGTAAAATTTTCTTCTTTTTTAATTACATAAAATTCCGTTTTTGATGGCTTTCCCTTAGCATCAACAATTCTTTTTCCCGTAGTTTCATCTTTTAATATTGGACTTTCAACAAAAAAATGATTTTCTTTTATTATACCTTCGACTCTTGCATAATATATTTTATGTATTTGTGAATGATTTTTATTCAAAAATAATGCAGTTTCTTTGTTTAAAGCCACTAACACTAAACCACTTGTTTTTTGATCAAGTCTTGTAATTATATGAATAGTTTTTAATTTATTATTTTTAAGTAAATAAGTATAAATTGCATTATATAAACTTTTTTGCGGCTCTTTTTTTGAAGGAATTGTATTTAAATTTGCTTCCTTATTTACAACCATAAAATCATCATTTTCATATATAATATCTAAACGATGATCAAATATTTTTTCTTCTTTATTAATTTTAGATTCAAATTTAATTTCAATAATATCGCCTTTTTTTACTTCATAATAATTTTTAGATTCAAAACCATTAATATAATAAAGAGCATTTTGTCTTTTGAGATATCTTGTATATTTTTTTGATAGTTCTTCTTTTAAAATATCTTTTAAAATACCATCACTTGAAGCCTTGATTTTCATATTAACACCTCACTTATTATAACATATTTAAAAAAATAAGGAACAAATAGCTGTCCCTTATAAATTATTATAAAACTTTTGATAAAAATTCCTTTAATCTTGGCGTTTGAGGGTGATTAAAAATAGCATCAGGACTACCCTCTTCACATACTACTCCTTCAGACATAAATATAACACGATCAGAAATTTCTTTTGCAAAGCCCATTTCATGAGTAACAATAACAATAGTCATTCCTCCATCAGCTAATGTCTTTATAACCTCAAGTACATCCTTAACCATTTCAGGATCAAGAGCACTTGTTGGTTCATCAAAAAGCATTACATCAGGTGACATTGCCATTGCTCTTACAATTGCAAGTCTTTGTTTCTGCCCACCAGAAAGATTATTAGGCTTAACATCAGCTTTTGATTCAAGTCCTACCTTTTTAAGAAGCTCAAGTCCTAGTTTATTAGCATCTTCCTCCGTCATTTTTTTAGTTGTAACTGGTGCAAGCGTAATATTTTCAAGACAAGTCAAATGAGGAAATACATTAAAATGCTGAAAAACCATTCCCATTTTTTGACGATGTAAATTTAAAATTTTATCAATATTCTTTTTTTGTTCCTTATCAGCTTTTTTAGCTTTATTTAATTCATCTTGAAGCTTAATATATCCATCATCATTTTTTAATGACTCTTTATCATGTTTATTTTGATATTCATGAATTTGTCTCTTTAAAGGCTCGGTATGACTTTCAAATAATGTTTCACCTTCAAAGCTTATATGTCCACTTGTTGGCGTTTCTAGTAAATTTAGACAACGTAATAAGGTTGATTTACCACTTCCAGATGAGCCAATAATTGATACAACCTCACCTCTTTTAATTTCATAATTAATGCCTTTTAAAACCTCAAGATCTCCATAGTTTTTACAAACATTTTCAATTTTTAAAATTATATCCTTATTTTCCATTAGCAAGTCACCTTCTTCTCAAAATATTTAATTAGCTTTGATAATGTAAATGTTATTACAAAATAAATCAAACCAATTATAACATATGGTGTTAAAGCATCATAAGTTGTAGCCGTAATGATTGTCTTTACAGTCATTAAATCACCAACATAGAAGGTAGATGCAAGGGATGTTTCCTTAATAAGTGATACAAATTCGTTTCCTAAAGCTGGTAAAATATTTTTAATAGCCTGAGGAAGGATTACCTTCCACATTGTTTTAGCCTGTGAAAGACCCAAACTCCTTGCGGCCTCCATTTGACCATTATCAACTGCTTGGATACCCGAACGGAAAATTTCAGCTTGATAGGCTCCACTATTTATAATTAGAGCAATAACGCAAGTAACAAACTTAGGCATTCCTCTTGGCATTATTAGGAAGATAACTGTTAATTGAAGTAAAAGTGGAATACCTCTTATAACCTCAATATAGGCTTGGGATATATAATGCAAAATTTTTGATTTTGATAAATTCATTAAGCATAACAATATACCTAAAATAATAGCAAAAACAACACCACTTAGTGATAACAACAAGGTTATTCCAAGACCTTTCATAAATTCACCAAAATTATTAGTAAACATATTCCAAACCTTGACAATAAATATTGCATCTGAAGCATTTTCAAGTTCAGCAACTATTTTATTAGCCTCTTCAATCCACTCATTAAAAAGTCCTTTTTCTTTAACCTCTTTAATAATCTCATTAACACTATTAATAAAATCAACATTTCCCTTTTGACTAATCGCAAACATTCCGGTTCTTCCGGTTACATCAAAAGAAAAATCACATAAAGAATACTTAGTTGAGCCTTCAAGTTTTACTTTAGCAACCTTACCAGCTATTGCAATCGCATCAACCTTGCCACCATCAAGCTGAGTGAACGCATCTGCTAAATTACCAATTTGTTCAATAGTCGCGTTAGGAAGCTGTTCTTTAACGTAATCATATTGAACAGAACCGCTTTGAGCTGCTATTTTAGTATCTTTATTATTTAATTGCTCAAAAGTGGAAAATTTATCTTTCGTACTTGTTTTAGTTATAACGACCTGGTCTCCTTCACCATCATCATAATAGGAAATAGACATCTCATAATTTTCAGCTCGAGAGGCAGAATAAGTAAAGCCTGATATTGCAAGTTCAGATTTACCTGTTTGAACAGATGTTAAAAGCTCATCAAAGCCCATAATTTGAAGCTCAAGAACTTTATTTTGCTTCTTCGCAATATATTTAGCAAGAGATATATCCGCTCCAACATATTTATCATCATTACTTTTTCTTGAATCAATAAATTCATAAGGAGCATAATCAGGGGAGGTTGCTACATATAATTTTGTTTTATTTTCGCAGCTTGTAAGTGTTATAGTGAAAATTACAGCTACAAAAATTATAATTAAATATTTTAGTTTATTTTTCATTTTAATTCTCCAATCTTTAATTTTATTATAAGCTTAAATTAAAACAAATCGTCGGACTTTCATAATTACCTCCAAAAATAAGCAAAGAAAAAAGGACCGCTTGATATACATTGGTCCTCTTTTTTTTAAGACCAATAATTATGACAATCACCAATTGGTCCTTCATAATTATACTCAAGTTCAAATTAAATATTAAACTATCTTTGCAAAATCCAATAAAAAAATCTACTAAAATTAGTAGATAGTAAATTATTATGCTCACAGAAAATCTGATCTTTACTATCTTATTGGTGAGTATATTTTACTCTTTATTATCATATAGTCAATCTTTTTTTAAATTAAAGCGTTTTCAAAACTAATTTTATAATGATTTTTTTTATTATTCCTAAAAATAATCATTAAATTATGGTAAAATATTATTGATTTAATCAATAATGATAAAAGGAGGATGTAATTTTAAATTACATAAGATATATGAAAGATTACACAGTAAAAGCATATTGCTATAACGAATATTTAAGAATTTATGCTTGCAATTCAACAGAACTGGTTGAAACAGCGAGAAAGCTTCATGGTACATGGCCAACTGCCACAGCTGCCTTAGGTAGAGCACTTACCGTTTGTGCTATGATGAGCTTAATGTATAAAATGGGTGAGCATTTAACCTTCAAAATTGATGGAAATGGTCCTATTGGTGAAATGATTATTGATGCTTCCTATGGAGTTGTAAAAGGCTCAATTCATAATCCTGAGGTTTTCTTACAATATAATGATGGTCATCTTGCGGTTGGAAAAGCAGTAGGAAATGATGGTTATATCTATGTTACAAAGGATTTACACATGCGCGAGCCATTTACTTCTATTGCAAGACTTCAAACAGGCGAAATAGGTGATGACTTCACCTACTACTTTGCCTCAAGTGAGCAAATTCCTTCTTCTGTAGGTGTAGGAGTTCTTGTTAATCCTGATAACTCTTGTGCCGCTGCTGGTGGCTTTATTCTCCAAGTTATGCCTGGTTGTCCTGAAGAAATTCTTGCTAAGGTTGAAGAAAAGCTTAAAAATCTTAAACCTGTTTCTAAGATGATTGAAGAAGGCTACACTCCAGAAATGATTATTAATGAGGTTACAGATGGTGACTATAAAATTCTTGAGTCAAATCCAATTAAATATGAATGTGATTGTTCAAGAGAAAGATTTATGAAGGGAATTGCCTCTCTTGGAAGGAAGGAAATTCAAGAAATGATTGATACTGATGGTCATGCTGAGGTATTGTGCCATTTTTGTATGAAAAAATATGATTTTAACAAGGAAGACCTTGAAAAAATCAAAGATGAATATTGTAAAGAGAATGAAAATAAAGAGTCTAGTTCAAACTAGGCTCTTTTGTTATATATACATCCTTCTTACTTGTAAAATAAATTATCCCTGCAACAAAGAAGGTAACTACTTCTCCTACTGTTATTGACAAATAAATAGCTACTTCATTTTGATTTAAAGCATAAATGCAAATGGCTGAATATAAAACCGGAATAATTAAACCACGAAGTAAGGAAATAACAAGACTTCTTATTCCACTACCAATGCTTTCATATAACGATACAATTATTAAACTAAAGCCAGAAGGAATAAATCCAATACAAATAATTCTTAAAGCATTTGATCCTTTGATAATAACATTTTGATTATTAGTAAATGGCTTCATCAATAAAGATGGCATCAACATAAATAAAATAAAACCAATAATAGTAAATATAAGCATTAAATAAATACTCTTTTTTAAAGAATCCTTAAGTCTTGCATTTTCACCTTGTCCATAGAAAAAGCCAAATATAGGACGTAAGCCTTGAATCATACCATTAAGTGGCATATAAATAAAGGTTTGAAGTTTAAAATAAACACCTAGTATTTGAACATAATCATCACCAAAGCGCTTTAAGAATAAATTAAGAACTAATGTTAAAACCGAAACTAAAGCGGTCATTATAGTTGATGGTATCGCAACCTGATAGATTTCTTTTAAAATTTTCATATCAGGAATTAGCTCTTTAAAATTTAAAGAAATATATTTATGCTTAAGACCCATTATAAAAATATAAATACAAGATGAAAATTGACCAATCACTGTAGCAATTGCCGCACCAGTAATTCCCATCTTAAAAGCATAAATAAATAAGGCATCAAGAACAATATTGACAACACATCCAAGTCCCTGTGCAATCATTCCTACGGCCATTTTTCCATGTGCTTGGAAGATTTTTTCAATCGCAATATGAATTAGTTGACCAATACATAAAAATAATAATATAGCTAAATATTCTTTACCAAGCTTAATTGTTTCCGGATTATCAGTAAACCACGAAAAGAAAAAAGGAATAATACTTAGTCCTAAAATGATGAAAATAAGATAATGACAAACTGAACAAACTAAATAAGTATCGGCTGTCTTACGAGCCTTCTTCTTGTCTCCTGCACCAAGTGACCTTGCCATTAAGGAGTTAATACCAACACCAAAGCCAACAGCAAGGGCTAAAGTTAAATTAGTAATCGGATAAGCAATTGAAATAGCATTAAATGCGGCATCAGAAATTTGACCAACAAATATACCATCTACGATTGAATAAAGTGACTGAATTAGCATCGATAAAATAGGGGGAATTCCCATTGTTAAGATTAATTTTAGATTAGATTTTTTTGTATCCATAACTCACCTCAAAAAAAAGGACTATATATTTCCAGTTTATATCAGAAACCGAAAAATATATAGTCCAAAATGACATTAATACTATACAAGATTAACTATTTTTTGTCAAGATTATTTTGGTTATTATCGCTTTGCATAACCTCAACGTCAATATTATCTAAAACTTCTTTATTGTTTATAGTTTCAACAGAAGGATTTGTTTCCTTTTCAAGGTACATATATGCAAAACCCTTTTTTTGTCTTCTAAGCTCAAAATAGCCAATTATAGCAGGAATTAATGAGCCGATAAGGTCAAGTCCTAAATCCTTCATTGTATCTCTTAAAGCTTCATGGCCTACTAAAGCTTCACCTTGATCTAGTGTTCCTCTTCCTACAAGATACTGTTGCATATTAGTTCCTAAAAATTCATCACAACTAAATTCAATAAGTTCCCAGATTACACCCATAGTTACAGTAAAACATACTGTCCAAGCACTCATTATGATAGGCGAAAATCGTGTATTGTGACCATCATAGCGATTAAAAGTATTTAAAATTATATACCCTAAAATACCAAACATAATACCACTCATTGTATGAAGCAATGAATCCCACCATCCAAATTTTCCATAATAATCAAGTATTTCTCCAAAAATAATTGATCCCGCACAAAATATAATATATAAAACTTCCATTATTTCAGGAATTTTAAATCTTGTAACCTTTGTAAAAACCACAGGAATAGCAATAAGGGCTAGCATTAAAAGTGATTCTAAAGTATTAAAAATTAAAACTGACCTAATTGAATCTGTTTTAACAAAAAACAATGAAATTCCATTGTAAATTAACAAACTCAAGGTTAAGACCCAAATAATAAAAGTAAAAATAGTTACCTCAATTTTTTTAAATGGCATCTTCCTCATTCATCTATACCTCACTATTAAATATTTATATGTATATTTTAGCATTTTTAGCTTCATTTTCAATATTCTACTATGAAAAATTATTAAAAATTCATTTTATAAATAAATGTCTTTAATTTTTTTTCATAAAGTGAAATATAATATGTTTCAAGCAAGATACAACCAAGCTTTTCATAATATTTATAATCACATGTTTCATCTGTCCATAAATAAATTTCATGAACATTATTTTTAAGAGCTACTCCTTTTAAATACTCTATCATTTTAAAGCCCATACCATGAATTTTGGAAGCAATTAATCCTAAATAAATACTATTTTTAGGCATATATGATAAAACCTTATTGTGATTATAATCAATATAATCATAATACTCATATGCAAGCTTTTTATCATTATCATTTAATTTATTTATATTTTCTTTAAAATAATTAAAAGAATCATTAGTCCCTTCTTTTAAATTAGCAAGTAAAAATGCTGCAACATTTCCTTTTTCAAGACCAACATAACAATATTCATTATAATATAAATAATATCTAACTAAAAAATCATAAATAAAATTTGCAAGCTCTAAAGACATAGGCACCTCATTTTCCCAATGATCTTTAGTAATTTGATAAACTCTAGCAAAATCAGCTTCATGATATTTTCTTATTCCACTTGTCAAAATATCTTGATAGTTGGAATGCTTATTAAACCAGGAAATAGCATAAGAACATGAAAGCTCTGCCTTTAAGCCTTTAGCTTTAATATCATTATAAGCATATTCTAATAACTTACTAGCTATACCTCTTCCTTGAAGTAGGGGATCTACAACTGTATGATTAATATTAACAATTCTATCATATATTATAGGATATGTAACATATGCAAGTTCTTTTTCATTTTCATAATATGCAATTTTATTTTCTTCTATTTTAAACATAATATCATCCTTTTAAAGAATTATATCATAAAACAAAAAGAAAAGCACCCGAAGATGCTTTAAAAATCGTTATTATTTTTTCTTTTGTGACCTGTAACATATAAATATATGAAAATAGATAAGGCAATAATCATATAAATAATGCCAAAGGGGTTAACCATAAAATCAACAATATAAACAGTAATTCCAATATAAGGCTTATAATCTGCCATGTAGTAATCAATTGTAGAAAGAAAAGGTGAAACACCACCAATAACAGTTAGAATGGAGCTTAAAAGATATTTTTTCTTTAAGGCACCAAATAAAATTCCCACAATTGCTAAAATAAATATTAAAGCACTAATAATCCTCCATAAATATTTCATCGCTTTATTATTATAAAACATTAAAAGTAACCATAAGTCAAATTGTGAATAGCTTTCAATACTACCATGAATGGAAGGGCTCTTTTCTCCAAAGTTTATGACTATAAATATTATAATAGCTATTATTGAAAATATTGAAGCAATTATTCCAAGTCTTTTTCTAAATCCTTCTTTATTTTCTTTAATTGTATTTTTAATTAAAAATATTCTTATTATTAAATAAGCACTAATTGTAATAGCAAATAAGCTTATTAGTGAACAAATGAAACCACTATCAACTATATTAAATAAAAAGCCTAAAAAGATAAGATTAAGCTCAAATGCTATAAAAACAATATCAAAAAACAATAAATTCTTTACCCGAATAAATTTTAAAGAATGTATATAAGCATTATTAACCTCATTAGGTTCTTCTACTGAAGAATAATGCATTTTTATATCAATATTTCCAAATATAATTAAGTTTATAGAAATTATAAAACCAAGAGCCATTAATACAATAGCAACAATTGAATTTACAAGAAGACCAAGAATAACCTCCGTTACTAAAAAGGCACTTAAAATACCAATTGCAACATAAAAATATATGTTAAATTTTGAAGTAATTTTATTAGTTAAAATATTATTGACCTTTTTATCATTACTTTTTTCGGTTTCTTCTTTTAAATTCTTACTATTCCTTTGGCATTTTAATATTTCATCAACTGTAACATCATATAATGTAGCTACATCTGTAATAATACTAATATCGGGTAATCCTAGACCACTTTCCCATCTTGAAATAGTTTTAGGAGATAGCATTAGTCTTGTAGCAACATCTTCTTGAGTTAAACCTTTAGCTTTACGAAGTGACCTTAAAAAGTCACCTGTTTTAATCATATCCATAAATATTCCCTCACTTTCTAACTTGATTCTATATTAGAATAGAGCAAAATTACACAATTTTAACCTAGATTTTTATCTATGGTAATGGGATGTTTTACTTTTTAATACCAGTAAGATTATTAAAATACTCTTGAATTAAATTAAAAGCTTTAGATAAGGGATAACAATCAATGAAGCAATGATTAATAGTTATGTTTAAAGTCATAACCATTTTTCCATTTTCTTCTCTATAGTTATACCAGCATATACGAGGACATGATAAGGATTCATAATTATTATCAATTAAAGGATGGGTCATTCCATCAATTGAAAGCCAAACAGGCCTCATAAGCATATCCCCTACCTTGATACTTATTATTAAGTATCCAACAAGGTGAAAAAGTATCATTTATTTTAGAAGTAAAATTACAACTTTTACCATCTACTTCAATCTCACCAATTACCTTATTTTCTGATTCTAATACAATTGCAAAATAATATTCAGATTTTTTAATTCTTTCATTAACTTCATTAATAGCTTCTTCAATTTTATTTATTTTCATATCTATAAAGCAATTTACAGTTACTTCTTTTAAATATTCTAATAAATCAAATTCATCTCCATTCTGAAAAGGCCTTAAAATTAAATGTTTAGTTTTAATAATCATAAAAACATCCAAAATTTTAGTAATTGCATTATAACGATTAAAACTATTTTAATCAATATTGCTTATATAAAATTATCAAAATAATCTATAATATTTAACTCTTATTCTAAATTATATTTTTTTAGTTTTCGCCATAAGGTAGTCGTACTAATATCTAACTCTTTAGCCATTTTAGTTCTATTACCATTATATTTATAATAAGCATTTAAAATAGGATCATATATATTTTGATTTTTTATAGGCTCAAAATTCTTTTTTGCCATACATCTTTTAACAAATTCAATTGAAAGTATTTTTGAAGAAGCTTCAATGACAATATATTTAATATTTTGAATAATTTCAATATCATTTCCGTCCCAATTAAGATGTGCAAGATATTCTATAACCTCATTATCAACCTTTATATTTTTTTTATATTTCAAAATAAAATTATCAAAAGTATCCCTTATTAAGCTTATTAGATCATCATACCTTGAATTTAGAGGCGGAATTTGTAATTCAAATGGTTTTAAATAATAGAAAAGTTCATCAATTATTAGCTTATTTTTATGTAGATTATTAAGTGAATCATCACTTATAAGGATGAATCTTACATCAGACTTTTTTTCTTCATTTAAATCAAATGAATCTCCTTTTGCTACATAAGAATAAAATAATCTATTTTGGATTCTTATAGGCAAATGATTAAATCCAATCAAAGCTAATGTCCCTCCATTTGCTGCAAAAATAGCTTTATTAAAGATTAAATCTTCCATTTCTTCTTCTTTGTAAAAGCAGTTTATTCTAATAAATGGACCATTTTTTCTTTGACTAAAATTGTGAATTGCTTCACTTATATTTTCCTTATCAAGCCCACAACCACTACTTATAAATAAAGGATCTGATTCAACAGATAATAATTTAGCAAGTCTAATCGTATTTTTATAATCTTCTGATTTAGTTTGAATTGATTGAAAAGACGCCGATGCAACATAACCATTAGTATAATCTTCTTTATTTACATTAAACGTATGAGATACAATTGATACTGATAAAATTAATTCCTTAACTACATTTTCTAATATTACTGGTACAAGAGTGTAATTTAAAATATCTTTTTGATATTCTAAGACACCTTGATAAATTTCTAATTTTCTTAAAAACATTTCATCTATAACTTTTATATCTATACTATCAAATACATCTTCTATATTTTTACCTATAATGTCATATCCAATGTAGTTTTGAGCACTTTTATTGGCAAGCTCTATTTGATGCATACGATTTAATTGATATATTTGATTAAATGATACGTCAAGTAAAGTGTTAAATTGCGGATAATTCTTTAATTCATTATCAATGGTAAATGACATATTCTTAGCTGTTTTTAATGCATTTATTATTGAATCAATTGATGAATCGCAGAAAATAGCTTCCATATTTTTCTCTTTAGCAAGACGAACAACTTTATTTCCACCTATAACAACATCAACCATATCTCTTTTAGCTTCTTCAAGCTTAATGCTTTCATCATCATTTAGCATCTCAAGTTTAATATTAGCATCAAAAACCTCATCTAGATGAGAAATATCACCGAAGGTATTTTTATATCCGAAAAGAGTTATATTTGGCCTTTTCTTTTGGGCTATTTCACAAGCCTTTTTAATTAGTAAAGCTATTTCATTTGAAGTAAGACAAATTGGAACAATTGTAAATGGTGTATTTTCTTCTAAATAAGTTGCTTGATATCCTCTTGCTACGACAATTTTAGCTTTACTTTTAGTTATTTTTTGAATAACTTCATCCATACTCATAACATCAGATAAGATAACATCCGCATTAACCTCTAATGTTTTGATTGCATCTAATGCTATATCACGTAAATACTCTTTAGGAACAACTACTAAAATCTTAGCCATAATTACAACTCCTTAAATTCTTTTATACTATATTTATATCACTTGAAATAATGTTTTTCAAGGAACTTTTTTAAGATTAAAGCTTAAAGAAATTATTTAAAAATAGATTATCATTTTAAAAAAAATTATTATATGCTATAATTTTTTAGGTGATAATAATGAACTATAATGAAATTCTTTCTAATTACAAAAAATATTTTAATACTGACCTTAATATGCTTGATGAGTCATACACTGTAATTTATTCTTCAAATTACATAAATATTTCTTATAAATACCCTGTTAGTGAAATCATTAATACCACCTTCTATTGTAATAATGATGTAATTATACCTATTTGGAAAAATTATTATTTATCCCTTAATAAAGATTTTAATAAACCAGAAATTTCCTTATTATGTCAATTTTTAAGTGATTATATTAAATCAGATGACCTAAATAATAATATAAATGCATTTCTTTTTGAACTTCTCAATTCTAAAATAGATTCTTATAAACTAGAAGATTTTTTCAAACTATATAATCTCAAAAATGATGTTGCAAGGGTAATAGATATTGAATTTCATGATAAAGCTTCATTATTTATCGATAAGCTTAAATCCTATATTATTGACTCTAAAAACTATTTTTTAATTACTCATTCTCCTCTTCATATAAGTATTATTGATTATACACTTGATGATAAAATAATATCTGATATTTATTATTTAAAAAAGAAAGACAAAATCATCTTAAATATTGGTATTGGAAACAGTTATCCTATTAATTCAATTTCAAAATCCTATCAAGAGGCTAAGGAAGCAATTTTTATTTCAAGAACCTATAATCTTGATTTTACAACCTACTATTCTAATCTAAGACTTGAAGAGGTTGTAAGCAATCTAAGCAAAGCTGAAAAGGAACGTATATATAGTTCTTCTTATTATCAAAAGCTTAACAATCTTAATCTTGATATGCTTGAGACAATCAATACCATTTTTAGTCGAAATTTGCATTTAACAGATGCAGCCAAAGACCTTTATATTCATAGAAATACGCTTGTATATAGAATTGATAAAATTAAAAATTTAATTGGACTTGATATTAGAGAATTTAACGATGCTATTTATTTAAAATTTTTATTAATTCTTAAAAGATATGAAAATAACGAACAAAAAAACTAGATTTTGGTCTAGTTTTTCTTTTTTTATATTTTTACACTAAATTCATCTTATGAAGAATTTCATGTAATTTTTGTTTTTCAGCCTCAGTAAGCTCAGAAATTGGATCTAAGCATTTTCCAACAGGAATTCCTTGTTGAACAAGTCCTTCCTTAATTACAGCAGGAAATGTACCCATACCACAAGCAATTCTTAATGGAGCAAGCTCGAATTGAGCCTCTAATGCTTTTTTATAATCGCCTTTAATATAGTTTTCATAAATAGCTACTGCTACCTTTGGTGCAACATTTGCACATGAAGAAATAGAACCTGAAGCGCCATACATTAAACCAGCATAAATTAATGTATCTCTTCCTACAAGAACATGGAAATCTTCAATATCTCTTGTAAGGCGGATATATTCAGCTGTATTAGTCATATCGCCTGTTGAATCCTTTATAGCAATAATATTAGGAATTAGAGCTAGCTTAGCACAAGTTTCAGGTGTTATGGTAACATTAGTCTTTGGCTTATTATTGTACATAATAATAGGTAATGTAGTATTTTGGGCTATCGTTTTAAAGTATTTATATACTTCATCTTGTGTTTGTGATACAAACATAGGAGTTAAAACAGAAACAGCATCAACACCGATTTCTTCACAAATCTTTACAAGCTTAATAGCGCCTCTTGTAGTTATGTGATTACATCCTGCGTAGATTTTAACTCTACCTCTAGCTTCGTCTTTGACAGTTTCAATTATTTTACGATATGTTTCATCATCAAAAGCGTAAAATTCACCTGTTGTTCCTAAAGGGAAAAGACCATGAACACCGCTATCAATTAAATGATTAACCATTTGTCTTAAAACAGGGTAATTTACTTCACCTTCATCGGTAAGAGGAGTAATAATTGGGGGGATAATTCCTGTAGGTGTAAAATAATTACTCATGACGCTTTACCTCAACACAAGCAAGCTTTTCATAGTACTTAACTAAGCTTGAATGGTCTTCCTTTGAATATCCATCAGCCTTTAAATAAGTCATCATTTCCATCACATTAGCAGTAAGTGGAGTTGGAGATGCAACTGCGTGAGCTGCATTTAAGGCATTATTTAAATCCTTAATATGTAATTCAATTCTGAAGCCTGGCTTAAAGTTTCTATCAAGCATCATTGGAGCCTTAGCGTCAAGAACAGTTGAACCAGCAAGTCCTCCACGAATTGCCTTATAAACAAGCTCAGGATCAGCACCTGATTTTGTTGCAAATGTTAAAGCTTCACCTACAGCTGCAATGTTACATGCAACAATAATTTGGTTAGCAAGCTTTGTAATATTTCCACTTCCAAGAGGTCCAACATAAACAGCACTACCAGCCATACACATAATTAAATCATAATATTTATCGAAAGTTTCCTTTCTTCCTCCAGCCATTACAGAAATTGTTCCATCAATAGCTTTAGGTTCACCACCAGATACGGGGCAATCCATTAATTCAATACCCTTCTTTTCAAGTTCAGCACCAATACTTCTTGTTTCAACGGGATCAATACTTGACATATCAATTACAACTGTACCAGGTTTAGCTGCTTCAATAATACCACCCTTACCTAAACATACATCACGTACTTGAGGTGAATTTGGAAGCATTGTAATAATAACGTTACATTCTTTAGCAACCTCGCTACCATTTGCTGCTTTCTTAGCACCAAGTGCTACAAGCTCATTTACTGCATCCTCACCATGACTACATACTACAAGATCATGTCCTTTTTTTAATAAATTCTTGCTCATAGGTTTTCCCATGATTCCAAGTCCGATAAATCCAACCTTCATATAAATGTCCTCCTTAGTTGTTCTAACCATATTATATAAGCATTTTCATTTCAAGACAATTGACAAAGCTTACAAACATCAAAAAAGTTTTATATATTTCTAAAATTTATTTCATTTCATTTCAAAATAAGACATTTATATTTAAAAACATTTCATTTTTAGCATTAATTCATTTCAAAGTTTTTCTTTAGAATTAAACTTTTTTTCTTTTCATAAAAAAATTCGCTACTTAATCAATAGATTTTCAATTTTATATATGTATAATATATAATGTATAGCGGAGGTGATTTTATGAAATTTGTCTTAGCTCCTGATTCATTTAAAGGAACTATTTCAGCTCTTGAAGCTTCAACAATAATGAAAAATAAAATTTTAAAGCATTATCCAAGCGCTATTGTTGAAGAACTTCCTATCGCAGATGGTGGTGAAGGTAGTGTTGATGCTGTATTAAGAGGTATTGGTGGCGAAAAAATCTATTGTAAATCAACTGGTCCTTTTGGCGAAAAGCTAAAGGTATATTATGGTATGAAGGAAAATACAGCTATCATTGAAATGGCTTCTTGTGCTGGTATTACAATACCTGATCATTTAGATCCATCTCATGCTACTACTTATGGAGTTGGTAGCGTAATCTTAGATGCGATTAAAAATGGTGCTAAAAAAATCATTTTAGGACTTGGTGGTAGCTGTACTAATGATATGGGTGTTGGTGCTGCTATAGCAATGGGTGCTAAATTTTATAATAAGGATAATGAAGATTTTTTTCCTTCTCCTTTAGAATTTGGTGAAATTACAAATATTGATTTAACTGACATAAAAAAAACAATTGGTAATGTTGAAATATGTGCAATGTGTGATATTACAAATCCTCTTTATGGCGAGCATGGTGCCGCCTATGTATTTGCTCCACAAAAGGGTGCAAATAAAAATTTAGTAAAAAAACTTGATAAAAATTTAATTTTATTATCTAATATAATAAAGGAGAAATTAAATATAGATGTTTCTTCTGTTGAAGGAAGTGGCGCTGCTGGCGGAATGGGTGCAGGAATTATCGCATTCTTTGGTGGAAAACTTACTTCCGGAATAAATACTATATTAGATTTATTTGATTTTGACTCTAAAATCAAAGATGCTGATTTTATTTTTACTGGTGAAGGAAAAATTGATAGCCAATCAGTTGATGGTAAGGTTATATCAGGTATTGCAACACGTGCTAAACGCCAAAATGTTCCTGTTATTGCCTTATGTGGAGCAATTGGTGATGTTCCTGATAAGGTATACGATATGGGTGTCACAACTATTATGAGTATTAATCAGCAAGCTATGGATTTTAAAGAGTCTAAAGCTTATTCTAAAGAAAATTTAGAAGCTCAAATGGATCATATAATAAGATTAATTAAAAATATCAAAGGAGAATAATATGAAAATTTTTGTAAGAGCACAGGATTTAGGTAAAAAGGACGCACCTACATTAGCTAAGGAAATAAAGGCATTAGGCTTTGATGGACTTCAGCTTGCGATTAACAAGGCCATTGAAGGTGAAACAGCATGGCCTGGAGAGTTAAGTGAAGCTCGTGCTAAAGAAATTGCCAAAACATTTTTAGATGAAGGTCTTGAAATTCCTTTAATTGGTTCTTATTTCAACCCAGTTCATTCTAATAAGGAGCTTGTTAAGCGCAATATTAGTAAATTTAAAATGCACCTTGACTACTCTCACTTTTTCAATACAAAATACATTGGTAGTGAAACCGGATCATATAATGATGATAAATGGACTTATAATCCTTTAAATAGAACAGAGGAAGCCTTTGAAATTGTAAAAAATACCTTTAAAGAGCTTGCCATATATGCTAAGGAAGTAAATTCTAATCTTTCAATTGAAGGTGCAGATGGACATTGCATGTACTGTCCTAAGCAATTAAAGCGACTAGTAGATTCAATTGATAATGGACATGTATTTGTAACGGTTGATGTATATAACTATTTAAATGAACAAAATTATAGTAAGGAATATCAACATCATATAATTGATGAATGTATTGAACTATTTGGAAATAAAATCAAAAATATTCACCTAAAGGACTTTACAATGGATGAGAAACCTCTTCTTAAGGTTGGTCTTGGTGAAGGATTAATGGATCTAGAATATATCGTTGGAAAAGTTAAACAAAATATTCCCGATGCTAACTTGATATTTGAGGGTGTTCCTAAAGATAAAATGGAATCAAGCCTTAGATATATAAAACAAATTTTAGAAAAGGAGTGAAATTAATGAAGCCATTATACATTAAAATAAAAGATAATGATAATGTTGCGATTGCCATTAAGGAAATTAAAGAAGGCACTGAAATAATGGACGGAATAGTTACCAAAACTACAATTCCTCAAGGTCATAAAATAGCTTTGACTGACATTAAAAAAGGCGCTGAAATTATTAGATATGGTGTTGTACTTGGCTATGCAAAAGACCTTATTCCTAAGGGCTCTTGGATAAACGAGTTTATGCTAGATCTTCCTACACCACCATCTCTTGATGACATGGAGTGGGGTAAAAAGGTTGATGTAGTTTTGCCTGAGGCCCCAAGAAAAACCTTCTTAGGATATGAAATACCAGGTGAGAAATACGCTGGTACAAGAAACATTTTAGGTATTTCTACTACTGTTCAATGCGTATCTGGTGTACTAGATGTAGCAGTTGAAAAAATCAAAAAAGAAATTCTTCCAAAGTATCCTAATGTTGATGATGTAGTCGCAATCAATCATGCATACGGCTGTGGTGTTGCGATTAACGCACCTGAAGCTGTAATTCCTATTAGATCATTAAAAAATTTAGTTCATCATCCAAATTTTGGTGGTGAAGTAATGGTTGTATCTTTAGGATGTGAAAAGCTTACTGTTGAAAAGCTATTAGATGAGGCTGATATTAAGCCTGAAAATGTAATTGTTCTTCAAGATATTAAAGGTTTCGATAATATGATGAAGAAAATTTGTGAGATGGCGGAAGAAAAGCTTAAAAAGCTTAACCAAAGAGTAAGAAAAGAGTTACCTCTTTCTAAGCTTTGCATAGGAATGCAATGTGGTGGTTCTGATGCATTTAGTGGTGTTACAGGTAATCCTTCGGCAGGATATGCCTCTGATATGCTTGTTGCAGCTGGCGCTACAGTTATGTTTAGTGAAGTAACTGAAGTTCGTGATGGAGTTCATTTCATCGCTGAGCGTACTGTTTCTAAAGAAGTTTGTGATAAACTTGCACGTGAAATGAAATGGTATGATAATTATTTAAAGAATGGAAATGTTGACCGTTCTGCAAACCCAACACCAGGTAATAAAAAGGGTGGACTTTCTAACATTGTAGAAAAGGCTATGGGTTCTATTGCAAAATCAGGTACTGCTCCAATTGTTGAGGTATTATCACCTGGTGAAAAGCCTACAAAGAGTGGCTTAATTTATGCAGCTACTCCTGCTTCTGATATTGTTTGTGGCCCTTGTCAATTAGCTTCTGGTATTACACTTCAAGTATTTATTACAGGACGTGGTACTCCTTATGGACTTGCAATTGCCCCTGTAATTAAGGTTTGTACTAGAAATGAAATGAAAGAAATGTGGGATGACATCATTGATGTCAATGCAGGTCCTATCGCAACCGGTGATGCAACAATAAAGGATATTGGAACATTACTATTTAATGAAATTCTTGATGTATGTAGTGGAATTAAAAAATCTAATGCAGAAAAGCATGGACTTAAGAATTTCTTGTGTGTTTTCAACCCTGCTCCTATTACATAGAAATTAAAATGACTGTGAATATAACCTATAAGTTATGCTTCACAGCCTTTTTTTATTTGAAAATAATAAATAAATTATTAATTTTACTATTTAATTATTTAATCTTAATAAACATACTGAATGCTTTTTTATTCATACTTTTGATTTGTCATAATATTCCTCACCTATATTTTTTTAATGATTATGTAGAGATTATAACATTTTTAATAAGATTTGTCGCCACTTCTAATATACTTTTAAAAACTTATGATTAAAAAAGCAAAATGGTATATACTATTCCAAAAACATTTTAATGACTCATTTTGATCCTGAATAGTTCTATCATTTTGCTAATTAATTCTTTTAATTTACCAATTTTCTTGAAGAAGAAAATCAGCTATATAGACGAGTTTTTAACACCATTTTCATTTCCCATTGCCAATTTACCTATACAAACAACATATTTGGGATAATGGTCTCTAATTTCCAATAGATTATCTATACCTCTTCATTCACTCGGTAAGCACCACTATTTTTTGGATATCTTACTAAGCAGAATCCTCTAGACGACTTAGCAAAGTTCTTGTAGAGAATAAATGCACGAAAACATTTGATTATTTGTTAAAATTTAAAACTAATTTAACCTTATCGTTGCAAATTGACCTTAAAGCTTTAAAATCAATAATAGGATTTCTAAACTTTTTTAAAATGATTTCCCAATTATCTTTAAAAAACTCTATAAATACTTGATTAAGTAATGCTGGCATAAATTTAATTTCCCAAAAGCCTTTATCAGCTATTAGTTTTGAATATTCCTTAAAAATGTGCTCTTCTGTTAACATCTTTGAGATTTGATATTCAATAGGATATTTTTCAGCAAGTAAAGCATTATTGTGTCTATATTCCATCTTTTGCATTGAATAATCTTCTACTAGCATTTTTGCCCAAACAGTATTGCCTTCACTATTTACAAAATCATAATTTTTGATAACAATACCTTCTCCTAAGCCACTTGTAATTAGATAATTTCCAGTATCTTTAAGCAATGCTTTTAAATCCTCTACTATTGGATTATTAATAATTGCAAGACAAGGAATATATAGTAACTCAAAATTATCTAATTCACTTGAATAATCATCAAATGAAATATATTTTTGTATTTTGAAATCAAAGATGTCAAAAATATAGAACTTCTTTTTAGCTTCCGGCTTATAACGCTTAATGTAAACACCAGTTAACCATTCATCATAAACAATGTAATTAGGATGCAAACATAAAAATTTTAGTAAATTATTATAAGTTTTTATGTCAGATAATATGCCAGGTACAAAACCAGTTTGATCACTGTCCTTTGTAACTTCTTTATGTCTTGAACCAAAACCTAATGAGCCATCATTTTTCAAGAACACACAACTATTTGTGCCGTCAATCTTGTAAGAAATGTAACATTTACCATTTAAAATTCCATCAACTTCTGATGTTCCTAATTTTTGAATATGTTGATATTCTTTAAATTCCATAAAAATCACTCCAATCTTTTGTAACTCTTATACTTATAATTCTAACATTTTTATATTGAAAAGATTAACAAAAAAACATTACTAAACCACAACTTACACTGCGTTAAATCCCTGTTGTTGCTGATTTTGTTACCCATTATCATGATTATATTCGACTTTATTAATTGCTGTATCATCTTTAAAATAAAGTGTGTAACTTGCTTTGATATAGAAAAAACATTTTGAGAAAATGATAAATCGAAAACAAAATGACATACAACACTTTATATAAAAAACATTAAAAAATTTAATACAAGATAGAATTGATTATTATTTAAGCCTAATATAATAAGTTGACTTACCAATACCTTCTTTTCTAATTTCGCCTAACTCACATAATTCTTTTAAACTTTTTTCAATACTAGTTGATGATAATGAAGGTACAAGTTCTAGTATATCCCTTTTTGTAAATTTTCCTATTTTAGAATTAACTGCCATTCTTACCACTTCAATACTAGGTTTCTTATCAGATACTAATTCTACTCTTTCTTCAAAATCATTATATGCACTAACGATTATACTTAATAAATATTTTATAAAAGTAGTTGCGTCATCTTCATTTTCATGTCATCCAATTTGAGAATCATATAATGCATCATAATATAAATCTTTATTCTTGACTATTCTAGCTTCTAAAGATATATACTTTCCTACATAATAACCATAACGATATAAAAGTAATGTTGTTAATAATCTTGACATTCTTCCATTTCCATCAATAAACGGATGAATACATAAAAAATCATGAATAAACAAGGGTATAAAAATAAGGGGATCTACTTCACCCTCACCAATGGCTCTATTATATTCATCACATAATTCTTGCATAGTGATTGGTGTTTCAAATGATGATAAGTGTGTAAATAAAGTATATGATTCACCATTTTCATTAGTCGCACTAATATAATTTTGAACATTCTTTTATTTTCCACCATATGAAGTTGATGTATGAGATAATAATACTTTATGTAATTGAAGAATAAAATTAGGAGTAATAGGTATAGAATCAAAATTTTCATGCACAATGTTTAGTGCGTCTCTATAACCAGCGATTTCTTCTTCGGCTCTATTTTTAGGAGTTGTTTTTTCATGTATATAGTATAATGAAACTGAGCCATTTATAAGAAAATCCTTAATAGAAAACTGAGCCACTTATGATACAATCTCCTTACTAATATTAGTAAGGAGATGAAAGGAATGATTAATATTATAAATAAAAACGAAATAATCGTTAGATTTCGAAGTGGTGAATCAAAAAGGGCAATAGTTAAGGCCTTAGGTATTGCTAGAAATACTGTTGATAAATATGTAAATGAATACAATCAATTACAACAAGAATTATCACAAGCTGTTGATAAAACAGTTATTGCAGCAATTCAAAATAAGATATGCAGTGCACCAAAGCGTAAGACGGTTAATGTAAAAAGAAAGGCATTTACTCCTGAATGTGAAAGAAAATTCTTAGAACTATTAGAATTAGATGCAAAGCGTAAGGAAGTACTCGGTACAAATAAACAAACAGTTTCAGCAGCAAGTCTTACACGAAGACTTAATAGTGAAGGTTTCAAGGTAAGTGAATCTACCATTTTAATTCATTTTAATTTGTATAAAAATTCACACACTGAATGTTTTATTAAGCAGTGGTATGACTACGGTAAAAGATGCGAATATGATTTTCATCAGATAAAGATTAAGGTTGCAGGGGAAGTTAAAGTATATCATCAAGTAACAATATCACTTCCTAAGAGTAATTATATATTTGGCCTTTTATACAAGAATGAAAACATTAAAACTGTAATGGATAGTATCATAAGATTTATAAATCATTGTAATGGTGTTTTTGAAGAAATGGTGTTTGATAATATGTCTACAGTAGTAAAAAGGATAATAAAGCCTAATGACAAGGAATTTACTGATGATATTATCAAATTATCAACATATTATGGATTTAAAATAACTACATGTAATCCTAGATCAGAAAATGAAAAAGGCCATGTCGAAAATTCAGGTAAACTTGTTAGAAAGGAATTATTTAGTTTAAATTATGAATTTGAATCTGAAGAAGCTTTATATAGCTATTATTCTAAAGAATTAGCTAAATATAATGAGAAAGCATTAAAAGAATTTGAAATAAAAAAAAAGCGGCCTAACTCGTAATGAGCTAAGTCGCTTTTTTATTTTGAGGTGGAAAATATATGATTTATGGATATACAAGAGTAAGTACAAAAAAACAAGTCGAAGGTTATGGATTAGAAGTACAAAAAAAAGAAATCATTAACAAATATCCTTCAGCAACAATAATTGAAGAGCAATATACAGGAACTAAATTAGATCGTCCAATATTTAACGAATTGCTTAATAAATTACAAGCAGATGATATTTTGGTTGTTTCTAAATTAGATAGATTTGCAAGGAATACTGTTGAAGGGATAAAAGTTGTAGAACAGCTTTTCAAAAAGAAAGTTGCTATCCATATATTAAATATTGGATTATTGGAAGACACTCCTATGGGGCGATTCTTCTTGACAACCATGCTTGCTGTCGCAGAGCTTGAAAGAAATATGATTGTAGAAAGAACTCAAACTGGCAAAGAATTAGCAAAACTTAGAAATGATTATAAAGAAGGTCGACCTAAAAAATATACAAATGAAGATTTAGAATCTGCTATTTCTCTTCTTTCTTTTCACTCTTACCGTGAGGTTATAGCCATAACAGGCATTAGCAAATCAACTCTCGTAAGAGCTAAAAAATCATTAAAAAATAGCTAGTACCAAAAGTTACAAGTTTTGAGCCACAATATTTTCCAATTCTATTATTCTAAAAATGACAAAAAAAGGTTAAATTAAAAGACATTGCGACAATGTATCAACCTGAAACAATAACTGGAAATGATTTTGTTAGTAATGGTAAATACTATGTTTATGGTTCAGGTGGTATTATTGGTAAGTATAATAAATATAATCATAAAGACAGTGAACTTATGATTTCGTGTCGTGGTAAATGTGGAAATATAGCATTATCTTTGCCTTTTTCGTGGATAATTGGGAATCAAATGATAGTAAAACCACATCAAATTCAATTAAAATATTATTTATACAATTACTTTAAAATTATAAACTTATATAAAATTGAAACTGGTTCAGTTCAAAAACAAATAACTAGATCAAACCTTGAAAAACTAGAAATTCATTTACTTAATGAAAATATCTTATTGAATTTAGCAAATAAATTGCAACCTATTTATAAGCAAATAATAGAAATTACAATAAATAATGAAAAATTGAATGAAATAAATGAATATTCCAATGTTTTAGAGCCATCAATATTTTCTTTTTGAGCCACTCGTATT
>OBKS01000098.1_pt1 | contig 91452 bp, 96 predicted proteins | sample 1517381 | NCBI WGS metagenome assembly OBKS01 (sample SAMN04571686, study PRJEB22368) | human gut metagenome | biome: human gut; material: stool | host: Homo sapiens | place: Luxembourg | collected 2012-08-03 | reverse complement strand
AGAAAAAGAGAAAAAATTATACAAAAAGAGAAAAATAATTTTCTCTTTTTAATAACCCTCTTTTTTATTAATGTCTACTATTTGGGGTTCACATCAGTGACTAGTCTCTTTATAATTCTTCGCGGTCTATGTTTTTACTTGTTAAGATTCTATTTTTGTTTTTATAATTATGTTGGAACAACTAAGTATTCTTGTAAAGATACATATTATGATACGTATGATGCAGCTTATGATGTATGCAAAAATTATTGTAGTTCTGGTACATATTATAATGGTAAATGTTATAAAATGAGTTAAATTTATTAAATATTAAGGAAATAGTATTCTATTTCCTTTTAAAATATGATAAAATAGTTTGTATTGAAAGGACTGATGGTGGTATGAAATTAAATAGTAAAGATGGAAGATTATATAATAGTATAATTGAAGTAATTAATCAAGTAATGGATAATTATGATTATGACTTTTTAGTTGGATGTAATAGTAATAAATATTATACTTATGATTATGAAAATATTACAGTTATAAATAACAATGATAATATAATTAATATAGTGGAATTAATAAGTCTTGGGTACTATCTATTTGAAAGGTTAGGTTTAGAAGGTATTGAACTTAATATAAATTGTAATAAAGAAATAAGTAATATGCTTATGAATTTGGATATAGATTTAATTAGTAGTGAAAGTGATAATTTAAGTTTTGAATACTTAGTAGATGATGAAGTAATTGGTAATGGTAGTAAAGATAAAATTAATATAAGTGTAGAAAAATTACTTGAAGTTATTAGAAAAAGACTTATTAACAATGCATTAGATAAAGTTATTGATGTAAATATTAATGCATCTGGTATTGAAGAAGAATATCATGCCATTAAGATTGCTCAAGATTTAAGATTAAATAATATAAATGTTGTTATAAATAAAACTGGTGCTAAGTTTGATATATTGTTAGATCAAGACAATTTAAATTTAGGATTAATACTTGTTAAAGATAATAAAACTCGCGAAGAAATTAAGTTAGATGAAGCTGAAATAGTAGATTATATGTTAGGAAATATTTAGAAAGAAGGAATTAAAATGACAGTAAAAGAATTATTAAGTGATGGAAGTAAATACGTAGATAAAGAAATTAAAATAAAAGGATGGATTAGAAATCATAGACCTCAGAAGGAATTTGGTTTTATTGATTTTTCTGATGGTACTAGTTTTAAACACTTACAAGTAGTTTACACAAATGCTTTAAGTGATTTTGATAAAATTATTAAATTACATAACGGAAGTAGTATTGAAGTTGTTGGGAACTTTGTTAAATCTGAAGGTAGTGGACAAGAATATGAATTAAAAGCAAAGAGTGTTATTTTACTTGGAGATTGTCCAGAAGATTATCCATTACAACCTAAAAAACATAGTATGGAATTTTTGAGAAGTATAGCATATCTTAGACCTAGAGCTAATACTTTTCAAGCAGTATTTAGAGTTAGAAGTGTAGCTGCATATGCAATACATAAGTATTTTCAAGATAGAAATTATATTTATGTTCATACACCACTTTTAACAACTGCAGATTGTGAAGGATCTGACCAAATGTTTAAAGTTACAACACTTGATATGAATAATTTACCTATGAAGGATGGTAGTGTTGACTTTAGTAAAGATTTATTTAATAAACAAACATTTATAACTGGTTCTGGACAACTTCATGGTGAAACATTTGCCCTTGCATTTAGTAAAATTTATACATTTGGACCAACATTTAGGACAGAAAACTCAAATACTAAAACACATGCTAATGAGTTTTGGATGATTGAACCAGAAATTGCTTTTGCAGATATAAATGATTTAATGGATATTGAAGAAGATTTCTTAAAATATATTGTTAAGTATGTGCTTGATAATTGCCCAGATGAAATTAATTTCTTTGATAAGTTTGTTGAAAAAGGATTAAAAGAAAAACTAGAAAAAGTGGTAACTAGTGATTTTGTTAGAATTGATCATAAAGATGTAATTGATTTACTTAAAAATAGCGGAGAAAAATGGGAATTTGAACCTGAGTATGATGAAGACATAGCTAAAGAACATGAAAGATGGTTAACTAATCATTTTAGTGTTCCAGTATTTGTTAAAAACTGGCCAAAAGATATTAAGGCATATTATATGAAACTTAATAGTGATGGTAAGACTGTTGCTGGAGTTGATTTGGAAGTTCCAGGTGCTGGTGAATTAATAGGAGGTTCTCAAAGAGAAGAAAATTTAGACGTACTACTTAAAAGAATGGAAGAAACTGGTGCAGATAGATCAAGTATTGAATGGTATATTAATTTAAGAAGATATGGTGGATGTGTTCATTCAGGATTTGGAATGGGATTTGAAAGACTTATTATGTATTTAACTGGTATGGAAAATATAAGAGATGTTATTCCTTATCCAAGAACACCAGGTTCATGTGAATTTTAGGAGGACTTATGGGTAAAATTGTTGCAATTGTTGGAATGTGTGGTAGCGGTAAATCTATCGCTAGTAAGTATTTTGAAGATTTAGGATATAAAAATGTATATTTCGGGGGAGTAACTATGGAAAAATTAAAAGAAGCTGGTTTAGAAGTTACTCCAGAGAATGAAAAAATGATGAGAGAAAAACTAAGAAGAGAACTCGGAATGGGAGCTTATGCAAAAGTTCTTCTTCCTAGAATCTTAGAATTATCTAAAGATTATGATGTTGTTTTGGATGGTCTATATTCATGGAGTGAATTAAAAATTTTAGAAGAAGAATTTGATATGAGAACTATTGCAATAGTTTGTGATAAAAATTTAAGATATGATAGACTTTCTAAAAGAGATATAAGACCTTTTAATAATGAAGAAGCTAAAAAAAGAGATATAACTGAAATAGAAAATATAGAAAAGGCTGGACCTATTGCTTACGCAGATTATTTTATTTATAATAATGGGTCTATGGAAGAGTATTATAAAAGATTAGATGAGATAATTAAATTATTATAGGAGTGATAAATTTTGAGTAAGTTTACAAAAGAAATGGTAGATGATTATGCTAATAAGTTGCTTATTGGTTTAACAGATGATGAAAATAAAATGGTTTTAGATGAATTTGGTTTAATTGAAAAACAAATGGAGATAATTGCAAATATTCCCAATATAGAAAATGTTGATGCAATGACTTATGCTTTGGATGATTTTTGTTATGAATTAAGAGACGATGCAAAAATATCTGAAGTTGATACTGATAAGTTATTAGCTAATTGTGATTGTGTTGAAGATAATTTAGTTAGTGTTCCAAAGGTGGTGGGATAATGATTAAAAATGGAATTGTTGAGTTGCATGAATTGTTAGATAATGGTAGTGTTACAAGTAATGATTTAGTTAATGAATCAATAAAGGAAGCTCATAATTTACAAAATAATTGTAATGCTTTTGTTACAATTATAGATGATGCAAAGAATGATTGTAAGTCTGACAGTATTCTTTGTGGTATTCCTTTTGGAGTTAAAGATAATTATTCTACGAAAGGTGTTTTATCAACTGGTTCAAGTAATACTTTGAAAGATTACGTACCATTTTTTGATGCTACTGCAGTAGATAATTTAAAAAAATGTGGTGCTGTAATGATTGCTAAAACCGCATTAGATGAATTTGGTATGGGTGGTACTGGTACAACTGCACATACCGGTATTATTAAAAATCCTTGGGATAAGAAAAGAATTTGTGGTGGTTCATCAGCTGGATCAGCATGTAGTGTTGCTGCTGGAGTTTATCCATTTGCATTTGGTAGTGATACAGGAGATTCTATCCGTAAACCTGCTGCTTATTGTGGTGTTGTTGGATATAAGCCCACATACGGAATGATTTCAAGGTATGGTTTATTTGCATTTGCATCTAGTTTAGATACATGTGGTGTATTTACTAGAAATGTTAGGGACGCTGCAATAGTAGTTGATGCTATGAAAGGAATAGATGATAAAGATCAGACTACTTGGGATTCAAGTGACATTAAATTATATGAAAATTTAAATAATAAAGTTGATGGTAAGAAGTTATTTTATATTAGTGAGTTAGTTGATATAAATAATTATAGTAATCCTAGTGATGAATTAAAGAAACATTTAGAAGAGTTTCATAAACTTATTCTTGTATGTAAGAATATGGGTATGAAAGTTGAAGGTGTTAGTATTGATAAAACATTACTTGATGCAATACCTAGTGTTTATGTGTGTATTTCTTGTGCTGAGGCAACAAGCAATATGTCTAACTTAACTGGATTAATATTTGGACCTAGAGGAAATGGTGTAAATGTAGTAGATATGATGAAAGATTATAGAACTAAAGGATTTTCTCCTCTTATTAAAAGAAGATTTGTTATTGGCTCATATGTATTACAAAAAGAAAATCAAGAAAGATATTATTTAAATGCATGTAGAGTAAGAAGGCTAATTGTTGATAAATTTAAAAGTTTATTTAAAGTATATGATGGATGTATAATGCCTGTAGGTAGTGGAGTTGCTCCATTAATTAGTGAAGCTAATAATACAATTACTGATAACGATGTAAATGTATTAGAAAATCACTTACAAATTGCTAATTTTGGAGGTTTTCCATCAATTACAATACCAAGTGGATTTATAAACAATTTGCCAGTAGGGGTTAATATAACTGGTGATTGTTATAAAGATCAAGAAGTATTAAATATAGCATATGCAATTGAAGAAAAGTTAGATTATAAAAATGTAATAGCGAGGGATTATAATGAATAGTAAATATAAGGCAGTAATTGGTTTAGAAATGCATTGTGAGATGAAGAGTAATGCTAAAGTATTTTCTAGTTCTAAGAATAGTTATAGTGAAATTCCTAATATTCATGTTAATGAAGTAGATATGGCTTTTCCAGGAATTCTTCCCACAGTAAATAAAGAATGTGTTCGTAAGGCTTTACTTATGGCTCAAGCTATTGGATGTAAAACACCTGAATATATGTATTTTGATCGTAAGAATTATTATTATCCAGATTTACCAAAGGGTTATCAAATTACTCAGATGCATAGTCCAGTGGGTGTGAATGGTTGTGTTACTATTGATGTTTTAGACAAAGAAAAAAAGGTTTATATACATGATATTCATTTGGAAGAAGATTCTGCAAGTATGGAACACTTTTCTGATGCATCATTAATTAATTATAATAGAGCAGGAGTTCCTTTGCTTGAACTTGTAACTGAACCTTGTTTAGAAAGTGCTGAAGAAGCAGTTGCTTTCTTAGAAGAAATGCGAAGAATATATCAATACTTAGATGTGTCTGATGCCGATACTAAAAAAGGTCAAATTAGATGTGACGTTAATGTATCCATTATGGATAAAGATAGTAATGAATTAGGTACAAAAGTTGAAGTTAAAAATGTTAATTCATTTGGTAATGTTTACGAAACAATTAATTATGAGATAGAAAGACAATCTAAGTTGAAAGATGAAGGCAGATACGATGAAGTTGAACAAGAAACCAGAAGGTTTGATGAAGAAAGTGGTACAACGATTAGAATGCGTAGTAAAGCTGATGCAATAGATTATAAATATTTTGTAGAACCGAATTTACCTAAGTATAAGATAAGCCAAGAATGGTTAGAAGAGATTAAAAAAAGTATAACTATGTTACCTAGGGATAGAAAATTAAAATATGTAAATGAATATGGTTTATCATTATATGATGCAAATATTATTATTAAAAATAAAGAATATGCTGATTATTTTGAAGAATGTATTAATTTAGGTATGGATAAAAAGGTAGCAGCAAATTGGTTATGTGTAAATATTATTGCTTATTTAAATAAAGAATTAATTAGTTTAGATGAGTTCTATCTAAAACCAGTTTTATTAAATCAAATAATTAGTGAGTTAGACAATGGTGTTATTTCATCTAAACAAGCTAAAGAAATATTTAATAAAGCTTTGGAAGAACATAAAGAACCAAAGTATTTTATAAGTAAAGATAATGCTCAAGTTAGTGATAAAGATGAGTTAGATAGTATAATTAATAAAATAATTGATGCTAATAGTAGTCAAGTTGAAGCTTATAAAAATGGTAAAACCAATCTTTTTGATTACTTTGTTGGTCAAGTTATGAAAGAAACTAAAGGTAAAGCTAATCCATCAATTACAAAAGAAATATTAAAGAATAAGTTAGACAATTAAGGAAGTGAATTTATGAATAATAAGTTAAAAAATGCTTTTATTGGATTGATTGTTGTGGTTGTTATTGTTGGTGCTGGTGTACTAGGTATGGTTGTTGGAGGATTCTTTAAAAAAAGTGACGAAGTAGTTAGTGTTGCTAATGGTATCGTTACTGATAAAGATGTTAGTATGAAGGAAGCTAGTGTATTAACTACATATGAAGAATATACTAAATTACTTGAAGAATATGATAGTAGTGATGTAGTTTTATTAACTAATAATGATTTTAATAATAATGATTATATTGTTGATTATATTTATTATGATAAAGATGTTTTAATAAGTAATATTGATTTGGAAGTATTAGATGAAGGAATAACAATTCATTATGAAGTTAATAAGGAACCTGATAAGAGTGATAAATATTTAATATATTTTATACCTATTGAAAAGGGTATGTTAAATGAAGTAAAAGTAAATAGCAGAACATTTGATGTAAAATAGCTTTTACTTTTTTTATTTTTTTGGTATAATTGTTAATAGTAGAAGGATGTGATAAAAATGTTTGGTAAGATAGTATATATTGGTGAATCTGAAGCTCATGTAGAAAACTTACAAAAAGATAGTACTTCATCTGATTTAATGAATATGAATGTTATTTTTGAAGCTGAAAATCAGAGAATACTTGGAGAAGTTCAAGAGTTAGGTAGTGATGTAATTAAAATTAGATTCTTGGGTGAATATATTAATGGAAGATATGTTAATGGGGTATTAAGAAAACCTTTGTTAACTTCTAAAATTAGAATGATTAATAGCGAAGAATTAACTGAATTAGTTGGTACTTATAATGCAGATAGTTTTATTTTAGGTGAAAGTGCAATATATAAGGGATTTAATATTAACCCAAGTATTAATGCTTTATTTTCTAATCACTTAGCTATATTTGGTAATAGTGGTAGTGGTAAATCTTGTGGGGTTGCAAGAATTGTTCAAAATATATTTTCATCTAAGTATCAAGTTCAATATAATGCAAATATATTTATATTTGATGCTTTTGGTGAATATAAAAATGCATTTGGCAAGTTAGATCAAATTAATTCAAATTATTCGTATAAATTTATTAGTACAAATCCTCAAGATTCTACAGATGAATTATTACAAATACCAGTTCCTCTTTTAACTCTTGATGATATGGCTTTACTATTACAAGCTTCAAATCATGCTCAGTTACCTATTATTGAACACACAATTAAACTTGCTAAAATATTTGCAACAGATAGTGAAGAAGCTAGAAATTATAAAAATCATTTGATAGCTAAAGCTTTACTTGCGGTTTTGTTTAGTAATGAAACTGTATCTAGTAAGAAAAATGAAATATTTACAATTATTGAAGTATGTAATACACCAGAGTTTAATTTTGATAGTGTTATACCAGGTCTTGGTTATACAAGAACATTTAGTGAATGCTTTGAAATTGATTCAAATGGTAATTTTGGTGAATCAGTTTTGATTACAAATTATATTTTAAGCAAAATTAACGATGATTTAGATAGTATTAAAGCACCTGATGTTGCATCATTTACATTGAAGGATTATGCTAAAGCTCTGGAATTTACTTTGATTAGTGAAGGTTTCCAACATAATCAAAATTTACATGATGATGCTGTAATTCTAAGAGTTAGACTTAATAGTATAATTAATAGTAAACTTTCTAATTATTTTACTGGTGCTTATATACCTGTTAAAGATTTTATAAAAAATTTACTTGATAATAAAGGAAAAAAAGCTCAAATTGTTAATATAAACTTAGAAGATATTGATGATATTTATGCTAAAGTTTTTGTTAAGATTTTTTCAAGATTGATATTTGAACAAGCTAAGGGCAGTGAAAAAAGAGCAGCGATTCCATATCACTTATTCTTAGAAGAAGCACACAGATATATTCAAAAAGATAATGATACATTCTTACTTGGTTATAATATATTTGATAGAATCGCTAAGGAAGGTCGTAAGTATGGTGTTATTCTTGATATTATAAGTCAAAGACCTGTTGAAATTAGTGATACAGTTATTGCTCAATGTAATAATTTCCTTATATTTAAGATGACACACCCATTAGATATTAAGTATATCGGGGAAATGCTTCCAAATATTAGTCAAGATATTCTTGATAAACAAAAAGTATTACAACCTGGTACTTGTGTAGGCTTTGGGGGAGCTTTTAAAATACCTATGATTGTTAAAATGGAATTGCCAAATCCAATGCCTTATAGTAGTAACTGTGATGTTTCTGGTTGTTGGAAAATGAATGGAAATGAAAATGTAGAAGTAAAGAGTAATTTGAATAGTGGTGTAGTAAATAATTTTAATAATGAAGAAGTATTAAATATTGAAGTTGGAGATAATACAACTAGTAATATTGAACATTTTATATAATTTAAGTTTAAAACGGACCCAATTTTGGGTCTTTTTTAGTGCATTTTAACCGACACTTTTTTATATAGTGTTGATTTAACTTTGCATTTCTGTAAACTGCAATTTGTCAAATTTTAAAAATTTACCCCCATTTTTGCAAAAAACTGTCATTTAAATGCTTTATAGTGCACAAAAGGGACAGAATTCTTGCATTTTTGGAGGGCTTGCATTTTTATTTTTTTTCGTTTATAATGCAAAACGTGGAGGAAATATTATGAAACAGTTTAACGAAAAATTTAGTTTAATACGAGATAGACCATTTAAGAAAATCTATAATGATTCTAAGTTATTCTCTGATTTTATGAAAAATGCTTATAATTTTCTTAAAATTAATGAAGAATTTGAATTGTTACAAATAATCAAATAATTATTTTAAAGACCTATAATAATCATAGGTATGGATAATGAAAGAACTGTGATTATTAACAAATTATATTCTAAAAATTATAGTATTCAAAATATTTAAGTTTCGTTAGATATTCTCGTCGAAGAAGTCAAACGTAGACTTACACTTAAAAAATAGTATACTCATAATAAAACTGTGTTTATATTATTTCTACCACAAAATTATAGCTCTTTATTAATAAAAATTAAAAATAAGTAGGGTCGGCTGGATCCGAAATTGGTCTGTGGAGGGAGAGTTCCCCGGTGAAGCAGAAATGCTCTGTCGTGAGGCAGGACGAATAAATTATGTATCTTTGATTAATACTATATAATAAGTGTTTTATATCTCACATTAGACACAAATTTGACATTTTTCATAAAATATGATATAATTTTAGCATATTAATCAAAGGGAGAGTATTAATATTATGATAAATTATATAAAAAACAATAAATCAAAAGTAATGAAGTTTATTGTTCTAATAGTGGGTATAGTTATATTACTTGTTCCCCATAAAGGTGAAGTTCTTCAAGTTGAAGAAGTTAATTTAAGTACAAAAATTGAACTTAGTGCTAAGAAAGAACTTACTGAATCTGAAAAGGTAGAAGCCTTATTAAATGAAAATTTTGATGAAATATCATTTTTTTCTAAAGTATTCCAAATTAATGAAGAAACATTAATAGATAAATTAACTATAAATTATAAAGAACTTAATTTATTAGATGATGGAATTATTTTTAAAAAGATATTAGTAGATTATTTATTTAATCTAGAACAATCAGAAAGAGAATTATTCGGAAAGAATAAAGTTTATTGCACAAAAGATTCGGGTTACATTATTAATTTAATTAATTATTATACTGACATATACGATAATGTAGATTATAGCATAGCAAGTGCTATCGGTGAAATTGAATCTGGATTTACATCTAGATATATGCTTAATAACAATAACATATTCGGTGGAATGGCCAATGGTCGTTTAATTAGTTATAAAAGTATAGAATATGGTACACTAATGTATATAAAGTTGCTGAGTGAGGGCTACTTTGGAAAAGGGTTTAATACTGTTGAGTTAATAGGTATAATTTATAATCCAATGTTTAATGAAAACGGTGTCAAAGTTGCAAAACCTACCTGGGTAAATAACGTAAAAAGAGCTATGGAAAAGTATAGTGTCAAGGAAAAACTTGATGTAACTGTATTTAATTAAGTACTAAGTAAATATTTAGTACTTTTTTTGTAAAATGTCTTAATTTGGGTTTTCAAATTCAATATAATTTGGTATAATAAAGATACCTAGAGGAAAATGTCTATGTCTATTATAAAACCGACTAGATAGATGATAAGGGAATCTAATTGGATTGTGGTGTAGAAGACTTAACCATTAAGTGAGTAAGAATCCTAAAATAGTTCATGTGATGCCCACCTCGCGAGAGCGGGTTTTTATCAAAGCAGGACACCTTTGGGTTTTATTTTGGAGGAATTCATGTTTAATAGATTAGAATTATTAATTGGTAAAGAAAGTTTAGAAAAATTACACAATACAAAAGTATTAATTGTAGGTGTTGGTGGCGTTGGTGGTACTTGTTTGGAAGCTTTAGTTCGAAGTGGTATTGGTCACATTACAGTAATTGATGGTGATGTGTTTAACGAATCTAACTTAAATAGACAAATTATTTGTACAATCAGTAATCTTGGTTCTAAAAAGGTTGATGAAGCTATAAAGAGAGCCAAAACTATTAATAATGATATTGATATTATTGGTTATGACATATATTTAAATAAAGACAATATTAATGTGTTGGAAAACTACGATTTTATAATTGATGCATGTGATGATGTACCTGCTAAATTATTACTTATGAAATATGCTGAAGATAATAATATTACCTTAATTTCATCAATGGGGACTGGAAAAAGACTTAATCCTAGTGAAGTTATTGTTACTAGACTAGATAAAACTTCTGGTGATCCTTTAGCTAAAAAATTACGAAATGAAGCTAGAAAACTAGGTTTAAGTTTAAAAGTAACTGTTGTGTGCAGTAAGGAAGAAACTTTAAATAATGATAGAGTAGTGGCATCAAGTATTTTTGTTCCATCAACTGCTGGCTTAAACATTGCCTACGTTGTATTAAAAAAAGTAATCGGTTAAGATTACTTTTTTTCTATCAAGAACTTTGCTAACGTATTTGGATTATCTTCATTATATACGATATCATATATGCAATTTATTAGTTCAATATTAATATTTTTTTTCTTTAACATCTTATATATGGTATCTAGGGTATTATATCCTTCAACAGTATTATTTTCTAAATACTTTAAAATTTTCTTTCTGTTCTTTGTACTTCCAATTAAGTACCCGAATGAGAAATTACGGCTTTTAGAACTTGTGCAAGTTAACATTAAATCTCCGATACCTGCGAAAGATAAAATTGTTTTTGGATTACCACCAAAATAATATATCATATCTTTAATATCATGTAGTGATTCATTTATTAAAAATGCTTGAGTTGAGTTTGAATATCCAAGTCCCATTAAAATACCTGATGCAATGGCAATAACATTTTTTATAGCACCACATATTTGAATACCTATAATATCTTTTGAAACCCTTAGTTTTAAAGTTTCATTTGGCAAAGTTTCTAATACTTTATTTTTAGCTTTACCACTCATACTTGCAAGAGCTAAAGCGATTGGTTCATTATTAATTATATCAATTGCAAAAGTTGGTCCAGATATTACCGCAATATGATTTGTCTTTAAAGCATTTTTAACTATATTTGATAATAACTCTTCTTTAGATTCTTCGATTCCTTTACTAGCGATGCAAATCGGTATATTCTTTTTATAATATGGTTTCATTTTTTTAGTGATAATATCGACATATTTACTAGCTGTTATTAAATAGATTAATTCTGTATTTTCAAGTACCTTTTCTAATGATGTGCTTATTTTTATATTTTTAGGGATTGGTGTATCAATTATTGATGATACTTTTTTTGTTTCTTTGAATTCTTCGCACTTTTTATTATCTTCGGTCCATATCCATATTTCATTATCCTTTTTAGCAAGCATTTTACTAATAGCTATGCTATATACACCAAGACCTATTACACTTATTTTCATTTTTTACCTCCATTTATCATTTCATCATGTAATTTATTTAAACCAATTTCAACTTTATTATTTTTAGGTATATAATATTTTTTACCAACCAGATTTTTAGGCATATAATTTTGCTTAACCCATGAGTTTGGGTAGTTGTGTGGATATATATAATCTGGACTATTAGTTTTTATATTATCTGGAACATTACCTGTATTTCCTTTATGGATATCATTTATAGCATTTTCTATCGCCGTTATGGTGCTATTACTTTTGGGGGATAAAGCCATTTCAACTACAATTTCTGCTAAGGGTATTTGTGCTTCAGGTAATCCAACTAAATCAGCAGCATGTATCGCAGCCATAACTCGTGGACCAATTCCTGGATTTGCAAGACCTATATCTTCATATGCTATAACACTAAGTCTTCTAAAAATGCTATCTAAATCACCTGATTCAATTAATCTTGCTAAATAGTGTATTGCTGCATCAACATCACTTCCTCGAATTGATTTTTGTAATGCACTTAAAACATCATAGTGTCCATCACCATTGGCATCACTAAAAAATGCAGGTTTATTATTTATCTTTTTTACATCATCTAAGATTATATTACCATTTAATGAATAATATGAAACCTCAAGTAAATTCAAGGCAAAACGCATATCACCACTTGCTAGATTAGCTATATAATTAATTGCATCATCACTTATTTTTATATCACTAAATTTACTTTTAGCCTTTTCTAAACCTTTTTTGATATCGTTACTATCAAGCTCATGAAGTTCAAATATTTGACATCTACTTCTTATTGCTGGATTAATCTTGTGATATGGATTTGATGTTGTTAATCCGATTAAAATAATGGTACCATTTTCTATATAAGGAAGGAGTAAATCTTGCTTATCTTTATTCATACGATGTATTTCGTCAATTATTAAAACCATATCATCAAACATTTTTGCTTCCATAATTGCTGCATCAAAATCACTTTTGTTATTTACTGTTGCATTTAGAAACTTGTAATGCAAATTTAGTTCATTAACTAATGCACTAGCAATACTTGTTTTTCCAATACCAGGTTTTCCATATAAAATCATCGAAAAAAGTTTCTTGTTATTTACAAGATTTGTAAGTATTTTTCCTGGTCCAATTAAATGTTCTTGGCCAATTACATCATCTAGTTTTTGAGGTCTTAATTTATCCGCTAAAATTTCCATAATCAATCACTATTAAATTATAGCACAAATTACAAAAAAGCGATATAATATTAATAGAAATTAGGTGAAGTTATGAGAAATATTATTAATTCTATTGAAGATAAAGATGTATTATCGTTCTTGGAGTACTTAAAATATGAACGAAGATTATCTGTTAATACAATTGATTCTTACGGAGAAAATCTTTTACTTGTGAGTAAATATTTAAATAAAGATTTGATTAATGCTACCAGAGATGATATTAAAAATTTCTTTGATAATTTTGATGGCGATGTAAAAACTAAAGCCCATTATTTAACTGTTTTAAATTCTTTTTATAAGTATCTTTTATTTATGGGAAAATGTAGTATTAATCCCTGTGATGGAATAAAACATCCAAAACTTAGTAAAAAGCTTCCTGAATATTTAACAGGTGAAGAAATAAATAAACTATTTGATATTAGATTAACTAAACCAATTGATTATAGAAATAAAGCAATGCTTGAAGTTTTATATGCAACAGGTACAAGAATAAGTGAATTAATTAACCTAGAACTTAATCAAATTGATTTTGATGAATGTATTATCAGAGTAACTGGGAAAGGTAAAAAAGATAGAATAATACCTATCGGAGATACTGCGATGGACGCTTTAAAAAATTATATTTTAAATTATAGAATATTTTTAGTTAAAACAAATGATAATAATTATGTTTTTCTAAATAAAAATGGTAGTAAAATAAGCAGACAAGGTTTCTTTAAAATACTTAAAGGTCTAGCTTTTGATGCTGGAATAAAAAAAGATATTAGTCCACATACTATAAGACATTCTTTTGCTACTAATTTACTTAATAATGGAGCTGATTTAAGAATTATTCAAGAGCTTCTTGGCCATGAAAACTTACAAACTACAGAAATATATTCCCATTTAACTAATAAAAAAATAGAAGATGATTATCAAAATCATCCTCATGCTAATAATTAATTATTTGCTGTTGTCGCTGTTTTTAGCATTATTACGTGCATTACTTCTTGCACTATTTTTGCAAGTTGATTTTCTTGCTTTGTTTCTAGCATTTTCTCTAGACTTATTCATTATAATTTTACCTCCTAGTACTAGTATGCACCCAATTATATAAATTACTCATATAATTAGGTGGTAATAAAAGGTATTTATTAAAACATTTACAACCAAGATCATTTATAAATCGTGCCATATTGTATTTTTGTAAGATTGTCAATTAGTTAATGTATTAAACATATAATTTATTGGTGAGTTTATGAATAATATCTTATTTGCTTTAACATTATCAACAATGGCAGGGTTATCGACTTTAATCGGGACAGTATTCATATTCATTAAAATAAGTAATAGAAATTTAAATAAATTTATTAGCTTTTGTTTATCTTTTTCAATTGCTGTAATGATTTCTATAAGTATTTTAGATTTAATACCAACTTCATTTTTTGAAATAACTAATGTCTATGGAGTAGGGAAGAGTATTCTTGTTTTAATAATATCATTTTTTATAAGCTATATTATTATTACATATCTTAGTAATTTAATTGATAAAGAAAATAAAGGTGTTGATTTATACAAACTTGGAATTTTAAATATGATTGTTTTAATTTTACATAATTTACCAGAGGGGATTGCAACTTTTTTAAGTAGTTATCATAGTACTTCATTAGGAATTAAATTATCACTAGCTATTATGCTTCATAATATACCAGAGGGTATTTCTATAGCAGTGCCAATATATTATGCTACTAAATCTAGAAAAAAAGCTATTATTGCAACTATTATATCTGGTCTATCTGAGCCACTCGGAGCAATTCTTGCATTTTTATTTTTAAAAAGATTTGTATCAGATGTTATGATAAGTATTGTTCTTATTGTGGTAGCAGGTTTAATGATAACTTTATCTATTCAGGAAATGTTTCCTAAGGTAGTTAAATATAATGAAAGAAAATATTTATATCTAGGTTTAATTATTGGAACTATTTTAGTTATTATAAATGTATTAATTAGCTAAATAGAGTGGGGTATATTGATATGGATATAAATATAAATGTAATATAAATTAATATATAGATATTTATACAATATATTATTGGTAATATAAATATTAGTTAAATAAAATATTAAATAATATGTAGTAATAATTTATTATTACCAAATTAATGATAAATTAATAATAGCAAAAAATTTTTCCCACAATTAAGTTAACATAATATATATTATTTTTAATATATAATTTAATTTAAAATTGGTAAAATTAGATTAATTGATGTAATTTATATTTTGGATAACAATAACTAGCATATTCATATACTTTGTGTTTATATGTAATACATATTGGTATGAATATTTTATGTAATAATTTTTTAAATTAAATTTAAATAAAATATTTATTTATAACCTTATTTATATATAAATATAATGATTACGTGTGTGTTATAACCTTATTTATATATATAATAAGGATATATACGTGTGTATAAAAAAATCCCCTACTTTTATGAAAATTGTTGGTAGGGGACTTGTTTATTTTTTTATGAATAGAGAATTAAATGATATAGCTATTAGAATCATCAATATTAAATCAATTATGATTTTACTAATAAAAAGATTAATATTAAGTAGGTTATATAGAATATAAATAAAGAAACAACCTAAGATTATTCTAAATAATTTTTTTAAGATGAATAATATATTCTTAGAGATAAAGTTATTTTTATATACTGTTTTATAGTTTAAAATTATATGAATAACTATCCCTACTCCTTCAGATATTAAATTTGCAAATATAATACCTTTTAAATCATTTGGATTATTACTTATATAAAATATTAGCATAAATAGCATTAAAGATATTAAGTATGGTATTATTGATTTTAATGTGTAGGGAATAAGTGACTTTAGATAGGGTAATGCCCTTTCTTTACTCCACCCTACTCTTTTTTGATTTTTTCGCCATATTGTCTTTATATTTTTTTCTTTTATATGAATATTTTCATTAACTGCAGTTATTAAATAATTATTAGTGTTATAATCGTCTTTATTTATCTTTTCTAAGAGACTTTTATATAAATCTATATTAATTGCCTTAATGTCTGGTAAAACGCTCTTAAAACGAGTATTAAATAGCATATTAAATAAATTATTTATAAATTTTTCTCCAAATAAGTAATTATCATTAAATCCTTGAATTATTTTATATTTATTTTCAATGGCTTCCATACCACATTTTACTATATCATCATATGTTGTATTAATTATATCATCTACGAATACTAATGATTTAACTTGGATATTAAATTCATTTATATAACTATTTATTTCATTTAAAAAGCCATTATAATCATCAGATTTTATTACTTTGAAGTTTTTTATTGGTATTAAAATATTTGATCTATTACAAATTATTATATTTTTAAATACTTCATTTAACCTTTCTAGAGCATGATCTAAATTGTTTATATTTTCTTCATACCAATTGATTATTACTAGTATATCATTATTCATATTACTTACCACCTTATTAATAATTTTATCACAAGAAATAAAATATGTAAATGAACAAAGTTTGAAACTTTATGATGAAATGAAAAAAAGCACATAAAGTGCTTAGAATATTGTATCTATATTAGTTTCATTTTTTGATAATGAACCAGCTAGATTATTAATTAAGTTTAAAACATCAAATTCTTGTAATTTTTCATAGCATTTAGACATAATACTTGTAATTTCTTCATTTGATATATTTGCAAAATTAGTTGCACCATTTGCATCTTTTTTAGTTATTTTATCTTTATAATTTATGCTATTGTTTATTATTAGTTTGATATTATCACCATTTACATTAATAGCTATTGTTCCAGTGGTAGTTTGTTTTGAATTAGATTCAAATTTGAAATCTGCATTTGCTGTTAGACCTTCTTTTTTTAGATTGGCTTTTAATGCTTTATCACTTAGATCTAAGTCAAACGTTACTGAGTCATATGAGTAATTAATTTTAATAAAATCATTTGTGCTTTCAAGTATTATTTGATCTGTACTTTTATTATCTTCATAATATGTAAAACCAATTCTTTTATCATCATATTCAATTTCAAGATAATTGTTATCATTTGGCACAGTAACTTTTATTTTACTATCACTTAATTTTTCTCCATGATAAGTATTATCATCAATGGTAAACTTAAATTCTTTTAAATTATTATTTAACATGTTGATTGTTAATTCAATTTTACAATTATCAAATGATTCTTTCATGTTATTTAAATCTTCTTCAGAATATTTGAATAAATCCATTAATTTTTTATCATTTTTTATTGAATTGATAAATATATTATTTATTTTTTCTTTGTTTAAATCATTTATTTCATACGTATATGTTACATTTAAACCATTATATTTTGTTGATACAATACTTTCTTTTAATGCTTTATTAAAACTATTTAAATAACTTTTTATTATATATTTAATATTATCTTTGTTTGTAATTTCACTTAGTGATGTCATTAATTCTTCGATATTTGATAGTTGTTCATTTGTATCACTTGCCATATCCATATAATATTCTTTATCTGTTAAATCTTTACTTCTTAAATATAATCTTTTATTATCTACAGAAAATCCTAGATTTATACTTGCTTTTTCTCCTTGAGTTAATGTTAAATCATAATCTAAATATTTATTTTTGTAATCAGTTGATGCATTATATTCTAATGCTATATTATTTAAATCACGAAGTTCAATAGAATTTGTTTCAAACTTAATTTTACCTGTTGTTTCTGTAGGTCCTTCTGTCTTTATAATATTTGTTAAATCTATTGTGTCAATAAACTTATCTAATCTATTATTTAAATTTGTTGTTGTTTTATCTAAGAATTTCTCAGCATTATAATTATTTTTTATAAAAAATAATGTAACTATTCCCAACAGTAATATAATAAATATAACTACTAAACCAGTTATTAATCCTTTCTTTTTATTCTTTTTTTCTCGAAAGTCCATAAATTCACTTTCATTATTCATAGAACTATTTATAGTAGGTTCTACTCCACTTATTTTTTCACTATCCATAATAAATCCTCTCTACTCTATTAATATCATATCAAAAAAATTTTTAATTGTAAATAAAAAGGAAAGAATTTCCTTCCTAATTAACCGGTTTTGATGATACCCAATAATAACTCTTTCCATCTTTTTTAAATGTATGCTTATATAGTGTACCATTTTTCTTTAAGAACTTGTATGTCATATCTTTATTTGTTAGTTCGCTATAATTTGTACTACATTTATCATTTTTTGTAGTGTCCATGTATGATGTAAAGCATTCATCATTAATAACTTTTAAGAAATAATCATAAATTATTAATTCATCACCCTTTTTATAGGCATCTTTGATTGCTCTATAAGTGTGAGGTTCTGCTCCGATTGAATATGTAAAAGTTTCAGATAAACCACAATAATATGCATCATCTTTTACATAACAAATTGTTGCTCCATCATATTGAAATTGTTTATATTCAGAAATATCACTTCCAAACATATTTTTATATTCATTATTAACTTTATCTTTATTTAATTTAGTTAATGTACAAATCTTATCTTCATAATTATCTGTTGCAAATATTAATTCATCATCAAGCTTACAAATATTTTCTTTTTTCGTTTTATCAATTTTTACTTCTTCAATATCATCTTTATTCACTTTGTTATATGCAAGACATATTTTTGTTTCTTCACTTAAATTTTTATTTGTAACTTCATCTTTGCTATATGTTACAAGACCACCACATTTTTGTAAATCATTGTTTCCAAGATAACTGTAACTTTCTGTTACAACAGAACTATTTGAATTTAGTGGTATACCTTTTTTTATAAATAAAACGATACCTAGTGTGATAACTATTATTGCTAATACTATTATTAATATTGTTTGTTTTTTACTTTTTTTCATAACTTACCTCATTAAACTTTTCTAGTTTGAATTTCTGCCATTTTTTCAAATACTTCCGCAGCATTTTCAGCATTTATATCGTTATATCCAAGTTCTCGTAGTGCTTGAATTTTAACTGTACTTAGTTGTTGAGTTCTTGTTAATTTTTCTTCATTTTTTTGTTCGATTTCTTGAATGAATCTTTTGTGACTTTCTGCTAATTTACTTTTTGATGCTCCACCATTGTTATAAAGTGTTAAAGCAGAATAAAGTATTCCTTCGAATATAAATTGTTTATCTTCATCAAAAGCATATTCTTCAGGTTTAATAAATCCGTTTGATTTTGCCATGTAACCCATTATGTATTTTATTTCTGGAATATTATCCATTGATTGAAGCATATAATACATGTATTTTATAGCTGATGAATTTTCATCTGCGTTATCTTCAAGCTTTTCTTTGATAAGGAAGATAAAGTCACTTAACAAAGTTTTATTTTCTTTTGTAAGTCCAGCCATATCAATTACTGAGTCACCACTATTTGATTGTTTAATTGCATTGTTTAATCTTTTTTCAACTTCCATTAAATAATCAGTATCAACTGTTATACTTTCTATACTTTTTTTACTTCCATCTTTTATATCAAGTAGTTGAAGTAATAATACCTTCTTTTCTTTTGGCCATTTATCTAGGCTATCTAATACTAAATAATTATATACCATCTGACGTGATACTCCTAAATATTTAGCTAATTTAACCTTTGATAATCCTAATTCTTGTAATAATTCATTTAATCTATCCATATTTTTCACTATCCTTTTCATTGTTTACATACTAATTATACATAACTTAACAGTTAAAATCAAGCATAATTAGTGTAAATACCATAAAAATTCATCATTATTTTTGACAGTGTCGATAAAACCACAGCCAAGGCATTCTTCTCCGAGGTATAAAACACATGCTTGACCTGGTGTTACAGCCTTGACTTTATCCGGGTATTTAACTCTAATTTTGTTATTTTCAAGGTATTCAAGACTTACTGCATGATCAACATCTCTATATCTAAATTTCGCAGTACAAAATGTAGGTCGCTCATTACTTATAAAATTAACATTATCAATTATACATTCATCACTTAATAAATATTTGTTATCTTCACCGAATGCTACATATAAAATATTATTTTTAACATCTTTACCACAGACATAATGTCTTAGTTCATTACCACTTAAGCCAACATTTCTTCTTTGACCAATCGTATAATTCATTAATCCAGTATGACGACCAATAACTTTTTTTGTTTCAACATCAACTATATCACCTGGATTTGGTTTTAAATAGTTTTCTACAAATTTTTGATAATTTCTTTCTCCGATAAAACATATACCTGTTGAATCTTTTTTGTGAGCAACATTTAAATTATTTTCTTCAGCAATTTTTCTAATTTCAGGTTTTGTATAGTTCCCTACTGGGAATAATACATTTTTAAAACATTCTTTTTTCACATCTGCTAAAAAGTAGGTTTGATCTTTATTTAAATCAATGCTTCTAAGAAGTTTACCATTTTCAATACGTGCATAATGACCTGTTGCAACATAGTCTGCTCCAAGTCGTTTAGCTTCTTTAATAAATAAATCAAATTTAATATATTTATTACATAACATATCTGGATTTGGTGTTCTTCCTTTTTTTAGTTCTTCTAAAAAGTAAGTAAAAACATAATCCCAATATTCTTTGATAAAATCAATTCTATGAAGTTTGATACCTAATTCTTCACATAACTTAAGGGCATCATTATAATCCTTTTCTTGAGGACAGATATCCATAAAATCATTCGGGTTACCAAGTACATCATTGTTAATTGTACTATCCCAATTTCTCATGAATAATCCTTCAACTTCATAACCTTGTTTTTTTAACAAATATGCTCCGACGGCTGAATCAACACCACCAGATATTCCAATAATAACTTTTTCCATAAACATCACATCTAATATTATATATTAAATTAACAAAAAATTAAAGAGATTTAAGAGTTTTATGCCTCCAAAATACAAAATTATGTCATTTATACTAATAATCCCAATAAATAATAATACTTTTTTTAAATAAAAGTATATGGAATCATCATTATTTTTCTTATATACTATTTTTTCTATAATAAATTTTATTAATTTAAATAAATTACAACTTATAATTATTAATAATATTAAAAATATAAGTTTAGTTATAACAATATAAATAGTTGAATAAAGTAATCCTTTTAAACCAAATATACTTGTTAGGGTACTTATTATAAAACCTAGGGTAAATCCATTATAAAATAAATAAAATATTATAATAGGACCTCCGAGCAAAAATATACTTAGAACTAAAATACTTGATATACATATTAAATGAAGTATTAAGCTATTAATATTTGAATCATTTATATTTTGAAAATATTCATTAATATTTAAAAATACTATTTCTTTAGTTGATTCATCAAGCATAATTACAAATACTATACCACAGATAATACCAATTGTTAAAATAGATACTAAAAGTAAATAAATCTTCTTATTTAAGCTTGTCCACATTATTATCACCACTTAATTATATTGCAAATTATTTAAAATTATGATAAATTATATATAGAAAAAGAAAGTGGTGAAAATATTTTGAATAAAAAAGTACAAAAAATTGCTACTTGGATGATGCTTATCATTATGGTTGCAAGTGTTGTCGCAGGTATATTAATTTATGTAATTCGTTAAAGAGTCTAAAGAAAAAAGACTCTTTTTTTGAGTCTTTAAATATTAGTTGTTTTCTTTTAATATTTCTAATGCTTTATGCATCTTCATATCATATTCAACTACATCTAGTGAACCAAATGATTTTAATACTTCTTCTTTATCAACACCATAAGATTCTGCTATTTCAGTAAGTCTTTTTTCTAGTTCTTCTTTTGTGAATTTTAAATCTTCTTTTTCAGCGATAGCTTCTAACATAAAACGATATTTAACACGTTTTTCAGCTTCTGGTTTCATTTGATTAGTTATATCTTCCATTTTTGAACCAGTCATCTTTAAGAATTCATTGAAATCCATTCCTTGCATTTTTAATTGATTTGCATATTCGTTAATCATTCTTTTTACTTCTTCATCAACTATTTCTGGATTAATTTCCATCTTAGTATTTTCAGCTGCTTTTTCTAATACTTTGTCTAAGTGAGCATCTTCTAGAGAATGTTCTTTTTCATGTATTAATTCTTCTTTTACTTTTTTCTTTAATTCATCTAGAGTATTAACTTCATCATAACCTAAGTCTATGAAGAAATCTTTATCCATTTCTGGTAATACTTTTGTCTTAATTTCATTAACTGTTACTTTAAATGTAACATCTTTTCCTTTTAAGTCTTCGACATAGTTTTCTGGAAATTTTAAGTTTAATTCTTTTTCTTCACCATTTTTCATTCCAATTACACCTTCTTCAAAGCCTGGTATAAATGAATGACTTCCAATTTCTAGTGGATAGTTTTCTCCTTTTCCACCTTCGATAGCTTTTCCATCAACAAACCCATCAAAACTAATTACTGCAGTATCTCCTTCGGCTACAACACCGTTTTCTTTTACTACAACATCAGCCATATGGCTTCTCATATGTTCGATTTCATGATCTACTTCTTCATCAGTAACAACTGCTTTTTCTTTTTTAACTTTTAAGTTTTTGTATTCTCCTAGTGTTACAACTGGTTTAGTAATAATAGTAAACTTAAAGATTACGTTTGTATCACTAATTCCTGTTACATCAACAAGTGGTTCAATAACTGGTATTAATTTGTTATCTTCTAAAGCTTTTTTATATGCAACATTAATACATGCATCTACTGCATCACTATATAAAGATTCGATACCAAATTTTTTGATATACATATCTTTTGGTGCTGCACCTTTTCTAAATCCGTCGATTGTAACTTCTTTGTTTTTCTTTTTGAATACAGCATCTAGTGCAGATACCCATTCTTTTTCAAGTTTAATTTCAATTTCATGTTTGTTTTTCATAATTTTCCTTCTTTCGTTTGTTATATTATAATATACAAATTGCTTTTTTACAAGAATTTATGCTATTTTTTTAATCTTTATTGAATATCCACCATTTGGACTTTCAACATTTACTTCATCATTAACCTTATGATTTAGTAAAGCAATTCCTAAAGGTGACTCATTTGATATCTTATTATCAAATGGATCAGCTTCCATTGAACCAACAATTTTGTATTCTTCTTCTTCACCATCATCATATTCAATAGTTACTGTTGAACCTAAGTTGATTGCTGACTTATTTTTATTATCAATAATTTGTGCATGTTCAAGTTTATATTCTAATTCTTGAATCTTTGCTTCAATTATAGCTTGTTCATTTCTAGCTGCATCATAATCAGCATTTTCAGATAAATCTCCTAGAGCTCTTGCTTCCTTTAAAGCTTTTATTACTTCTGGACGACGAACATTTTTAAGTTCATTTAGTTCTTGTTCAGCTTCTAGAAAACCTTCTGCTGTCATTATAAATGTATTTTCTTTTTTCATAAATTTCAATCTCCTTTTTTATTTCAATTTACAGTTCATAATCATACTATAAATTTATGATTTTGTCAAATACTTTTACCCTCATCATGTCAAATTTGTTTAATTTTTTTGAAACTTTTATTTTAATAATACTTTTTGGATGTCTACATACATCAATTATTTCATCTTGGTCATTATATATTGTATTAATTTTATAATTAAATGTTTCTATATTCGGACCAATAAATTGAACTTCGTCGCCTTTTTTGAAATAATTTCTTACTTCAATAGTGGCATAATTTGTTTTATCGTCATAATCTAAAACGAGTCCTAGAAAATCTTGGTTTGATATTTCGGTACGACCTTGCCAATACTCTTCATTAACACCTGGCAATTTATCAAAAAATTGTGGTGTTGATTCTCTATTAGCACAGCGATTTAAAACTTTTAAGTAATACTTTTCATCACTTTTAGTTAATGTATTGTTATTTGCGGCATCAATCATTTTTCTATATGATAAAATCACTGTTGCAATATAGTATATCGAACGCATTCTTCCTTCAATTTTAAACGATTTAACACCCATGCCCATTTCTTCTTTTATAAAGGGAACCATGTTTAAATCCTTTGGCATTATTGTAAAATTTGGTTTATCTTGAGAAGCAAATTCCCAACGACAAATTTGAGCACAACCACCACGATTTGAATCTCTATTGGTTACATAATTTGATAAAATACATTTACCACTAATTGATGTACACATTGCCCCATGGATAAATGTTTCAATTTCAATACCAGTTTTAGATATTCTTTTTAAGTCTTCACGTGTTGCTTCACGAGCAGGAACGACTCTGGTAACTCCAAGACTTTGCCAAAACTTAACTGCTCTACTATTTAAAAGACTTGCTTGAGTTGATAAACATACACTAAATTTAAGTTTTAATTCTTGAACTAATTTTATGACTGTTATATCACTTGCAATAATTCCATCTATATTTATTTTATCTAAATAAATTAGATATTCTTTTAAACCATCTAAATTTTCATCATGAAAGACAATATTTACTGTTACATATATTTTTTTATTTATGTTGTGAGCATACGTAACTGCTTCTTTTAATTCTTCAAGAGTAAAATTTTTAGCATTTGCTCTCAGAGAATAATTTTGTCCACCACAATAAATTGCATCTGCACCATAATGGAATGCATACTTCATTTTTTCAAAATCCCCAGCGGGTGCAAGTAACTCAGGCATCTAAATCACCTACCTTAAATACAGTTTTTTTATTTAAGAAAATATTGCTTACTGGAACATTACTTAAATCATCGTTTATAACACTAATTATTTTATCATTATCTAAAGTATTTACATCATACCAATTATATAAAACATGGTCTAAGTCTTTTAATCTTTCATCATAATAAAATGGATATGCATAAATCCTTGTACCAAAATTTGATTCAATTACTTTAAAGTATTTATCATTAATTGATGTATTTATTTCATTATCTTTTTCTAAGTTATAATACTCTTCATAATTATGGAGTAAATTACGTCTTGAATACATTAAAGCTTTTAGACCAAATGTATAAATAACTACATCTTTTTTAACATGCTCTGTAATATACTTTATTTCATCATATGTAATATCCGAAGATACCACAATGCTATCAACATAATCTAGATAATAATTAATGGATGATGCATTATTATTAATGTGGTCTCCGATAAATATTTTGGTTATATTTAAATTTTTTATTATATCTAATACTCCAAGGTCATCAAACAATATTCCTTTTATATTACTATTTTTTAAGATATTATCTAACTTATCTAAGTCATCATCTGTTAATATTCTATTTATAAGGCAAAAATCATCAATCTCAGATATATCAAAATATTCATTATATCCTACGGAAAAAAATCTAAGAGGATAAACTTTTGTTACATCCTCTTTTTTTAATTTACTTAATATTTCTTTGTTTGTTACAGTAACTAGTTTATTCATTTTTCCAAGTACTTACAGAAAGTCCATCTCCGATATCATAAAATTTAGTATCGAACTCTGGATTAGTCTTTAAAAATTCAATATATTTTTCGATTTTTTCCACAAGACTTTTTAAATTACCTTTGTCTAGTTTGCTTGATTGCCCTACATAACCATGAAAATTAATATTATCAGTGATTATTGTTCCATTTGGATTTAAGAAATTTTTGTATTTTTCAAAAAATTTAATATATTGCCCTTTTGCTGCATCAATAAATATTAGGTCATATCTTAAATCTTCAGATAAATTTAATTCTAATGCATCTTGATACACAACGTTAATCTTTTTTTCCATTCCACATTTTTTAACGTTTTTTAAGCATTCCATGTATCTTGTTTCATCTCTTTCAATTGTGGTAACAATCGTATCTTGATTGGATGAAGCCATTAAAATTGTTGAATAACCTATTGCACTTCCAATTTCTAATACATTTTTAATATTGTTTTTCTTAATATACTTCATAATAAATGCTATTGAATCTTTTTCAATTATTGGAACATTATTTTCACTTGCATATTTTTCCATTTCCATTATGTTTTCTTTCATAATTCTCACCTTACTTTATATATTTTGTTACAAGTTCATTGAATCCCTTTTCATCAGTTGCAAAATAAACATTACCAGTTGCTACGTCTGCTACAAAGTAAACATAGTCTGTATCAGCTGGATTTAAGCTTGCTTTGATACTATCAATACTAGGATTACAAATAGGACCTACAGGAAGCCCAATAAACGAAGTAACTCTAGTATTATAAGGGTTTTTGTCATTTAAGTCAAGTTTTGTGATTGTTTCTGTCATTTCTTTTTGAACTCCATAGTAACTTGTAACATCCATCCCAAGTGCCATATTTAGGTCTAATCTCTTGTAAATTACTTGAGTTACTTTAGTTCTATCATCATATGAATTAGCTTCTTTTTCTGCAATTGATGCAATTGTTAATAGTTCATGAATACTATGTTTATCATTTTCAATTTGGTCCTTTAGGGGATCTAATTTTTTCTTTGTTTCATTTAATATTTTCTTTATTACTTCTTCAATAGTTGTTTCTTTATAAAATTCATAACTATTTGGGAATAAATATCCTTCAAGTGGATAATATATATCAGTATTTAGTATATCTGGTGTTAAGAACCAATAATCAGCTATTAAGCCTTTTAAGAAAGATGCATCATTTAATTTTTTAATTGCTTCATCATAATCTACATTTGTTTCTTTGTTTATTTGTTTTATGTAGTTTTTAAGAGTTGTACCTTCTTTAAATGTTATTTTAACACTAGGTTTCTTAACTTCTTTTATATTTCCATTGTTAATCGATTTAATAATATCTGTTGCAGACATATCTTTTGATAGTTCATAAGAACCTGCTTGTAAGTTTTTGTTGTTAGTTAGAATCATATATATTAGTGATGCATACTTACTACGTATTAATCCTGCACTTTTTAAGTTACCTACGATCACTTCTGTTTTTTCACCTTTTTTTACTTCAAAATTTATTGTTTTATTACTTTTACCTGCAGGGGACAATAAAAACATAAATAGAAGCACTAAAATAAGAATTAACCCCACAACAGAACTTATTATAATTATTATTTTTTTATTCCTTTTCTTTTTCATCTTAATCACTACTTTCCTTTTTATTCACTAAATTTTCTACTTGCATAAATATATTATCTAACATTTCTAAGGTAACATCATCAACTGTTTCAAGTCTTTGAGTTCCATCATTAAAACTATAACTTGATACATAACAAATGGTATCTCCTAGTTTATTTTGTTCATTTTTAGTATAGATGATATACTCTTCATCATCTGTTTTTATTTTTAATAATGGTTTATATGTGTCTTTCTTTTTATTATCAATTATTAATTTATTTTTCATATTTTTCCCTCTTTAAAAATGTTTCAAGTATTAATACCGCTGATAAGATATCAGTTTTTTCTTTTTCTTTAATGTTTTTCATTCCATTATTTTTCATAATATTTAGAGCTTCGACGGTGGTTAATCTTTCATCTTCAAGATAAACACTGAAGCCTTTTTCTTCGAGCATTGTTTTAAAATTAAGACTTCGATTTGCTGCAAAACCTAGAGAATTATCCATATTCTTTGGAAGACCTAAAACAAAGTCTTTAACCTTTTTTTCTTCTGCAATTTTGATTAACTCATTTAAAGCAAAATCATAATTTTCCCTTTTAAATTTAATTAATTTAACTGGACTTACTAGTGTATTTGTTTTATCTGTTATGGAAACACCTAATGTAGTTGTCCCTAAATCTAAACCTATATATCTTTTCATTTTCCTAAGTACCCATTAATGATTGCTCTTAAGACTTCACTTCTATCAAATGCACAAATTTTCTTTCTAGCATCGGCAAATGTTGTGATGTATTTGCTATCCCCAGATAAAAGATAACCTACTATTTGATTTGTTGCATTGTATCCTTTAAATTCTAATGCTTCGATTACTTCATTTAGGGTCATAAGAATTAATTCTTGTCGTAACTCTAATACATTGAAGATTGTTGTTTTGTTATCCATCGTAACCACCCTTTCATATTTTAATCCGATAATATTGTATCATGTATTTCTAAAATTGTAAATATTATCGAGGTTTCTAATACATAAAACTCTTTTTAAACGATGTATCTATAATACTATACATTTGTTATTGTGTCAATACATTCGTTTGGTAAATTTAGTCAAAAAAAAGATGGAAGAAATTCCATCATGGAGGCTCCATACCAACACCGTTTATATTGTTTACATATTTAAAAGAAAACTTTAATACTTAATATTGTAGGAACTATAAGACTATAATTTATATTATAGAAAGGTTTGTAAAAGAGTTAATGATTAATAAACATCATGTGTTGATACTTCTTTCAACCTCCGATATACATGTTACTATTTAATTGTGATAGTTTTGTGATGATTTTGTGAAAATTGATTTTTTTTGTAATTTTTTATCGAATTTATAGTTTTTTTGTTGATTTGTTTTGAAATTCATTGTAGATATTGTTTATTATATTAAATACTTCATCATTATCATTTATTTTGTATGTTATATTACTAGTAATATAACATAAATTTAAAATTTACAACATACCTTTATTCGTTGTTTTACATATTTTGATAAAATACATTTAATTTTCTTTATTAATACATAATTCGAATTTTATATTATTTAAAATATTACTTATTACCATTTTCTTTATTTTGCAAAGTTACATCATCCTTTTTTCAGTTCGTTCAACATTTTCAGTCATTTCAGTTTCTTCTTTTATATCATCAAACAAATTATCATCAATGCCAATTTCTCTCATTCTCCTTTTATAAATCATTTCATGAAATTGATGTTCTACAATTTGTTGTCTTTCGGGTTTTAATTCATCATAATCATATTTTTCTTTAATCATTTCCCATTCTTGATCTTCTCTTGTTTTATTTTCATTAATAGAAGTATTTACTTGTGTTTGTGCCTGTTCCTGTTTATACTGGTTATCTTTCTTTCGACGAAGAAGTACCATAGATATAAGACCATCTAATCTTTTTTCTTGCTTATCAAACTTACTTGTTACATAAGGAACTCCTTCTTGCTTCTTTCTTTTTTCAAACGCAACTTTATCTTGCATATTTTTTATTTTATCATTTTTTAAAATTTCAATAATTGAATCAATATTTGTTGCTTGTCCTTTTAAACCATTTATATATCTTATTGTTTGAAAATCTATATCTGATTCATTTTGTTTAAATGTCTTTGCCACTAAATATCTTAACATACCATCTACATCACTTGTAAGTAAACTATCTTCATTAATATACTTTAAACCATTTTTGCCATAAATAGATTTTAAAATACTTAATTCATCTCTACCAAGAACATTTCTTTTCATTGGCGACATTCTTTCCATAGCATTAGCAAATGTTTCTAGTCTGTATTTACGCATTTCTAATTTTTGTTTTACTTGTTCTGATATATTTTTTATTCTTAATAAGTCAATATCTTCTGCATCGTGCAAAATATCTGCACCAATTCTAACACGATATAAAGCATAATTATTAGCAGGAATAATATCTGCTATCCATTCATCACCTTGAAAACCATTATTATAATGGCCCTTTAATTGGTCTGAAATAAAGGGTTTTCTTACATCTAATCCATCTGTATTAATTTGATATATTACTGCAATGGATGGTATCATTATTCGCTCGTTATAAATGAATAAATTATTATGAATTGGTATCCCATCATGATGTAAATCACCATATGCTGATGTTACCATACTCAAATTATCAGACATATAAACACCATACTCATTTCCATCGGTAACAGTTTTTCTGCCATACTGATCAATAATAGGAGCATAATTAACTTTTAAATCAACACCAGAAAATTCAAAATTTTGTAAACTATTATAATCAACTTTTAGTCCTCTATATAAGACACTAGGTTTATTTTCCATTTCGCACCTCGTACTTTCTATTCAATTATATCATTAATTGTGATAATTTACTATATTTCTAAATCAAAATCGTCTTTATCTTTGTTATTGTCATGTTCTATAGCAAATTTATAATCATCTCTAATATCTTCTATTGTTTCATCACTAAATATTTCGTGCTCATATAATTCCTTTGAAAGATGCATATAATCCTCTCGATCTTTTTCTTTCCCAAAGATTCATTTTTTAATAAAACTGACTAACCTATTAAATAAGTTCTCAAAATAATTGATAGTTCTTTTTGATTTTGAATTTTCTTTCTATGATTTTTTCGAAAAACGAAAATATCAACCCAAATTGAGTTGATATTTATATATAAAGTTCGAATAGTTCGAACAGATTCGTCAATGGTGCAGGCGAAGGGACTTGAACCCCCACGGAATTTTCCATTAGATCCTAAGTCTAACGCGTCTACCAGTTCCGCCACGCCTGCATATAATGGTGGACCTCGCAGGACTCGAACCTGCGACAACCCGGTTATGAGCCGGGGGCTCTAACCAACTGAGCTAGAGGTCCATGACAATATTAATATTACCACAAATTTTTCTCATATGCAACCTTTTTTCTTCAAAAATAAAAAAAACTTAAGCAACCCCCTTTGCTTAAGTTTCATAAACATTATATTATTTATCTTGTAACATATTTAATAAATCAATTTTAAACATGTCTTTTGATGCGTTTGCTTTTGAAATCATTATTCCTTTATAAGTTGTAAGTTCTGATCTGTGACCTTCTAAAAGTATTTCTGATGGTGTAATTGTTTCAAGTACTACTACTTCATCTTTTTTATGAACAGTATATACTAATTTAACTTCACCATGAATTTGAGCAAACATCTTATCACTTGGTAATTTTAATTCATAAGTTTCAGTACCATTCTTTTTATTTACTGATACTAATTCACCTACAAAGTTACCATTTCTTAAAGATGGATAATAATCGAAGTTTAACTTTTTAAAAGCTAACATATTATACTTCTTTAATGCTCTTTCTAACTTTTTAAATTCATTTTCACAGACGTATTCTAAAACGTATCCTTTCATTTTTCCATACCCCCTAATTACTCGAACAATTAAATTATACCACATTCTTAACTTTTTGTCAAATTTGTGTAAATTTTTCATATATTCGTAGTATTTCCTTATTGGAGCTAAATTATACCAAATTTAACACCAATTGTCAAATTTTTCATGAAAAATGAGCAAAAGTCTTTATTTTTGCTCATTAATTTCAACAATTGTTTCCCCCAGATTCCAATTATTTTTATAGTATTTTCTAACATTTTTATTTCTTTTTAATACTTTATGAACTTCTTCTGTTAAGATATTAGTACTTTTTCCATGGATTATTATTACTTCACTATAACCCATTTTTAAGTTATCAGCAATAAATTCATTAACTAATACCTCTACCATAGATACTATTTCACCATGTAGGTCTAATTTAGGTGTCTTACTAGTTAGCACTATTTGCTTCCCCAGTATTATTAGTCTGTGGCAAGCCACTAACATTAAATCTAGCATTATAATAATCCATTACTTCAGATAATGATGGAATAGATAATCTAGAACCCATTTTAGTAACAGATAAGCCTGCTGCAATATTTGCAAATGTCACTATCTTATCCATATCAAAACCATTAGCTAGTCCATAAGTAAATGCACCATGGAATATATCACCTGCACCAGTTGTATCTACTGGAGTAAGTTTTAAACCTGGCATTATTTTTATTTCATTACCTGATGTATACAAACAACCATGTTCTTCTAGGGTTATTGTTAAATTACTATTTGGATATTTATTTTGTAATTTAGTATAAATATTTACCAAACTTTGCGGATTATTAAAATCAAATTTCATACCTGTTACTGTTTCTGCAAAGCCTTTACTACATACAATATATTTAATATATTTGCATAGTTCAAGTAGTTCAGGAGTTATTCTACCAGCATCAATTACACTTATTGCATTTTGATATTTACTTATAGCATTTTGTGTTGCTCCATAATCATGTCCATCTGTAAATATGATATCCGGAGTAAAGTCATAGTTAAGTTTTTTTAATGCAGGATGTTCTGTTGCTACATTAAATACTGTTCTTGAACCATTCTTTTTATTAATAAGAATAAATGAGAAAGATGTTTCTTTTTCATAGTTTGTTTCAATATATTCAGTATTTACTTTTATATCTTGAAATTCTTTTTTAATTTTAGTTCCAAAGTCATCAGAACCAATAGTGGTTGCAATAACTGTTTCTATACCCCATTTACCAAGAAGATATGCAGCATTTGATGCAGGACCACCACCAGCACTATATTTTTCACTAAATCTATATTTAGTATTTTCAATTGGGTAATCATCTACTGGAACAGTCATATCCCAGCTAGAATGTCCTATACATAATATTTTCATCTATATCATTTCCTTTCATTAATATATTAAAATTTTGTAGTATTTATTTGCTGTGTCTCTATTTTGCACCCCGCCTGACCCTAGCACGCGTACGTGCTAGACAGACATGTCTGATCCTAGTTTACCACAATCGGATCAGCGGCCGTGCCGCTTCCCGATGCATAGTTCACGGAAGATGAGAGATAGAGGACTGGGCGCACCCCGCACGCATCGCTGCCAACAAAGCTGCTGCTCACGAAACCGGTGTCCTTCACAATGGACGCATCGTTCGAATAGTCCGCACGACGGGAAAGAGTCCATTCCAAAAGCCCCATATACATCCAATTGACACTTTTGATGGCTGTGCCATCATAACTATAAAGATTTGTGGTCCATGAACTTGGGGCTGCTGCAAATCCATAATCGCTTGCATACATTAAGCCTATTTTTGCAGAATATTCTGTTGCACTATCCGTACTATTTGTTGTTACAGGATTAACTATTTCATTTTGATATGCTGTTTTAGCTGGTTGTTTAGCTATATTAGCAAATGTATTTCCTCCAACTTTCCATGTTGTGTCTGCTATTTTAGCTGCCCAGTCTGCTCCTATATTTGCTATGAAGTTTTTATTTAAATTTGTTTTATTTAAATTTGATAAACTCCATGTATTTTGATTAGACTTATTCCAATTATATGCCGCTATATTAGCTAAATTATTTCCTTTATAATTTGAAGAGCTATACCCAGTAGCTGTATATGCTTGTTTATAATCTCCATCTGTACCTAATAATGCTGTCGTTGCATAATCTGATTTGATTAGTTTTACTTTATCGCCAAATACTCCGATAATTCTATATAGATTATCAGCTGGACATGGGCTTTGTGTACTTCCAAAACATACATAGTTATTTACTGCGTCACTTGCTCCTGCATATCTATATGAATTATCTTCTGCTCCATTTGTTAGGTTAGAATCGTGATAATATATATTAGAATTTTTTATTCCAGTATATTGAGCAATAACACAATCACTTAATGATTTACCTGGGCAGACATCCGCAATCGTTAATTCTTTTTCTTCTTTTTGTAAATACAACTTAGTTTCAAAACTATTGCCATAGTTAGATGATTGATCTATGTTTAAATTTAGATAAGTTAGTGTAATATTCCAATCATGTTCTGTATATGTAGTGCTTGAGTTTGATGTTATTTCATAGTTATTTGCGATAGCAAATAAACCAGTTTTAGTTGTTACATCAAAGCCTGATACTCCATTATACGTTCCATAAGTTAGATTATCTAGTGAAGTTATTTCATTTCCATTTGGATCTGTTATTGTCAGTATTATTTCTGGTGTTGTTCCATCTGAATATTTAAATGTGTTATTTGTAATTTGCAGATATAAATAATAGTTATAGTTGGCTGTTTTTTTAGTACTATTAGCTTTTAACTTTGCTATTTCAGTTGAAGTTACCACTAAATTTGAACCACTTTCTGGTAGTGTTGTGCTTGTTGCATTTAGACTTAGGGGTTGCCCTAATTCTAATTTAAAATCATCTACTGTATCAGATATAGTTGTTACATTACCTAGTGCACTTTGTATTCTTGGTGCTAGGTATGCATATGTAATTCTTGCAATTAGCAAGAGTAATATACCTATTATTAAGATACTTAATACGTATAACACTTGATTATTTTTTATTTTTTTTATAAATTTATTCATTTGTCAATCACCCTACTATTAATAGTTTAGCATAAATTCATAAAAATGAAAATATTAAAATAGTAATTTGTGTAAAATTTAGTTCAAATCGGTTTTCTTTATAATATAAATTTTTTTATTTTTATAAAATGCATAAAAGATATCTTTAACTGTTAAGTTTTTCTTTGAGAGTTCTTCTTTAATATAGTCTTCTGTTTTATGAATATGTTTTATTACACTTTTTTGAAGTTCTCCATCTAATATTAATGCTGCAGGATATGGGCTTTGTAATTTAAAGAAGTTATATTTAAATACCGATAATTCTCCGTTTGGTTCTAAGAATGCATATTCAACCATACTTAAATCTCTGATTTCTTTTTGTCTTAGTGATACAAGTAAATCATCTAGAGAATATCTTTGTTTAATCATTTCTTTATAATTTATTTTACCATTTGCTATAATTAATGATGGTTTACCATCAAATAATAATCTAAATTTTCTACTTTTTATAGAAAAAAATGCAAATAAGACTTCTAGTAAAACTAGTATACTTATGGGTATTACTGTAAGCATTAAAGATTGTTTGTACTCTTCAATACTTATTGCAACTAGTTCTGCGATAAGAATAGATACAATTAAATCTATAACCCCTAGTTGACCTATTTCTCTTTTACCCATTATACGATATGAAATAAGAACAAAGAAGTAAAAAAATATTGTTCTAAATAAAACTATAAATAGACTCATAATATCACCATAGTTATTATGGGTTAATAAGTAATATTTTAAACAATATATAATATAATTTATTAGGTGATAATTTTGAAAAACTTTATAAAATATATTGGATATTATTTAATATTTTTAATATTACTTATTATAATATGTAGTTTACTTAATTTAATCGGTATAAATGAAACTATAACTAATGCATTAATATTTATATTTAATAGTATTATGTTTTTAATACTTGGTATTAGAAATGGACATCTTGCTTTAAAGCAAGGGTATGTGGTTGGGTTAAAAACTGGTGGTTTTCTTATATTAATACTAATAATACTAAATTTATTTATAAATAGGTTTAGTATTACATCAATTATTTATTATATGATTTTATTATTATGTAGTACTTTAGGTGGAATACTAGGAATAAATAAAAAAAATAAAGATTCTAAATGAGTCTTTATTTAATTAGGAATATTTTTAAATACATATTCATTATTTTCATATGTAACGAATGATTCTTCATTATAATATTCTTTTGTAACTGGATTTACTTCCTTTTTTATATAATTTAAAGCTTGTAGTTCTTTTAAAGTAACTTTATCACTTTTACATTTATCTTCGTTTATGCACTTTTCAGCCATTTCAATAATATATTTTTCTTCGACAAGTATTAGTTTATCATTATGTTTTTTTATTACTTTATAAGATGTTACACCGATAAGTAAGCCACTTATAATTATTATAGATGCAGTAATAGAATATTTATTTATTTTATTCATGTGCTTCTCCATAATAATTTTTAACAAATTCATCACGATATTCTTTCATTGTTCCATTTTTAATATTTATTCTTATATTTTTCATTATTTGATGTAAGAAATAAATGTTATGAATTGAAAGTAATCTTGCTCCGAATGTTTCATTATTAGTGATTAAGTGTCTAATATAGGCTTTAGTATAGTTTTTACATGCATAACAATCACAATCATCTATGGAAGTAAAATCTTCTTTATATTTACTATTTTTTAAATTAATTTTTCCATACTTAGTATAGGCATGTCCATGTCTTGCTAGTCTTGTTGGACTTACACAATCAAAGATATCTATTCCACGCATTGAATTTTCAATTAAATCAATTGGGTCTCCGACCCCCATTAGATAACGAAGCTTATCTTCAGGTAAATATGGAGTTGAGTATTCAACCATTTTATACATCGTAGGTTTATCTTCACCAACAGATGTGCCCCCGACTGAATAACCATCAAAATCCATTTTAACTAATTCCTCAGCACAATGACGTCTTAAATCTGGATATTCACCGCCTTGAACAATACCAAATAATAATTGATCATTATCACATTTTACAGCTTTTCCTCTTTTTGCCCAGCGTAATGTTCTTTCTACACTTTGCTCCATGTATTCATGAGTACTTGGCCACTTTACACATTCATCAAAGCTCATCATGATATCACTACCTAGTTTAGTTTGAATATCAATAGATTTTTCTGGTGTTAGAAATAGACTATCACCATTTAAATGATTTTTAAATTTAACTCCTTCTTCAGAAATATCTTTTGGTTTTGCTAGGGAAAATACCTGAAATCCACCAGAATCTGTTAGAATTGGTCCATGATAATTCATAAATTTATGAAGTTGACCAGCTTTATAAACGATATCTTCCCCGGGTCTTAACCATAAATGGTAAGTATTTGCTAAAACTATACCTGAACCAATGTCCACTAGCTCTTCTGGAGAAAGTGTCTTAACTGTAGCATTAGTTCCAACTGGCATAAACATTGGTGTTTCATATGTTTTTCCATTATATGTAATTGTTCCAAGTCTTCCCATTGTATTTGGATCTTTATAATCTAATTTAAATTGTAGTTTCATTACTAACTCCTTTTCTTTATTTTATATTATCAACAATTTCTTTAAAATTTAGTGAATTACTTGCTTTAACTAAAATGTTATCTTCACTTCTTTTAATACTATTTATAAAAGCAATTGCTTCTTTATTTGTTTCAAAATGATATGATGTATCTTTATTATAACCATTATTTATTGCTTCTTCATTGATAAATTTTGCTTCATCTCCGACGGTTATTAAAATATTAATCTTTTCTTTTGCAACAAGAGCACCAATTTTACGATGTAAGCTTTCTGAAAATTTACCAAGTTCTTTCATAGAACCTAGAACTGCGATACTTCTTCCAGGTAAGCTTGTTAAATATTTAATAGCATAACTCATTGAATCAAAATTAGCATTATATGAGTCATCAATTAAAGTTATACCTTCAGTTACACTTACACTCATTCTATTTGAACTTAGTTCAAAATTAATTATGCCATCTTGAATTTCTTTAGTTGATACATTAAATAAATTGGCAACTGCAATTGCAGAAAGAGCATTATAGATGAAATGATCTCCGCCGACTGGTACTTTATAAATGGTATTTTTACATGAGAATGTTGTTCCCCATTCACCTTTTTCTATAATTACTGGCATATAATCAGAGACTTCATTAATACCAATTGTTATTATTTTATAATTATCTTTATTTTCTAAGTACCATTTATGTAATAAGTCATTATCATTATTAATAATAACTGTTCCATTTGGATTTAATCCTTCAAGTATTTCTAATTTTGCTTTTAAGATATTTTCTCTGCTACCTAAGTTACCTATGTGTGCTGTTCCAACATTAGTTATAACCGCTACATCTGGTTTGGCAATATTAGTTAAGTAACTTATTTCTTTTAAGTGATTCATTCCCATTTCAAGTACTAAAATTTCATTATCTTTATCAAGCGATAAAATAGTAAGCGGTAATCCGATATGATTATTTTGATTACCTATTGTTTTATGTATTTTATATTTTTCTTTTAAAACACTATAAATCATATCTTTAGTACTAGTTTTTCCTGCACTACCTGTAACAGCAACTACTGGACTAAAAAATTCACTTCTTTTAAGTTTTGCCAATAAACCTAATGCTTCGATTGTTGATGGCACTATAATAACTGATTTGTTATTTTCTTTTAGGTAATTAATATTTTCTGGTGATTCATCAAAATACTCAAGGATAACTAGGCTTGCACCAGCTTCGAAAGCATTTTTATATAACAAGTTTCCATCTGTTTTTTCTCCCTTTATACCTATGAAACATGATCCTTTTTCTACTTTTCTTGTATCTATTGTTACATTTTCTATATCAACATTTATTTCATTAATTATTTTTACTGTTTTTAAGTTTTTATAAATTTCTAATGTATTCATACTTCACTTCCCTTATTATTATACATTATTTAAATAGTTTTGTATATACCTCACTGAAATTACTTACCGGAATTATTTCAAGTTGTTCTAAAATTATTTTTGGAATATTTTTTAAATCATCCATATTCGATGTAGGTATATAAACTACTTTGATATTTTTATTATATGCAGCGATTAGCTTTTCTTTGAGTCCTCCAATTTTTAAAATACTTCCATTTAGGGTAATTTCTCCGGTAAATGCAATATCTTCGGGAATCTTTTTTTCTTCAAATCTACTACATATTGCAACTGCAATAGGTAATCCTCCACTTGATCCATCTTTTTTAGTCGAAGCATCTAAGAAATGTAAGTGAATATCTTGGTTATGGAAATTATATTTATACTTATTTTTAAGCATAGTTAAACATACCAAAATACTTTCTTTTAAAATTTCTCCGGTATTACCTGTTATTGTTATTTTTTCACTACCTTTATTTAGACTTACTTCAAGTTTAGAAACTATACCACCTATACTTGCAACTGCAAGAGTACTTACTACACCATATTCATCTTCATTTATAGTTAGTTTTTGATATTTTGGAGTTCCAAGTAACTTAATTATTCTTTCTGTATTTAAAACTTTAACATTGTTAATAGTTATTTTTCTAGCTAGAGATGATAATACTCTATCTAAGTCTCTTACTCCAGCTTCTTCTGTATAGTTATTGATGATGAAATATAAAAGTTCATCACTAAATTTTATTTTACTGTCATATACCATGTTTTCAAGTAATATTCTTGGTAACATGTAATTTTGGACTATATCTTTTTTTTCAAATATTGTGTAACTGTTAAGTTCAATTAATTCAACACGATCAAGTATTGCTGGTGGTATATCATTTATATTATTTGCTGTTAAAATAAATAATATGTTACTTAAATCAAATGGTTCTTCGATATAGTTATCTATAAAATACTTATTTTGATTTGGATCTAGTATTTCAAGAAGAGTTGATGCCGGATCTCCTTTAAAGTCTTTTACCATTTTATCTACTTCATCAATTAACATAACAGGATTATTTGTTCCAGTTTTATATAATCCTTGAATTATTTTACCTGGGCTTGATGCTAGATATGTTCTTCTTGTTCCAATAAGTTCTGTTGAATCATTTAATCCACCAACACTAATTTTATAAAATTTACGATTTAGTGATGTAGCAATTGACATAGCAATTGTTGTTTTACCTACACCAGGAGGTCCCACTAAACAAATTATGGGGCTTGCTATTTTAGGATTTAAATTTTTAATTGCAATATATTCACTTATTCTTGTTTTAATTTCATCAAGACCGTAATGTGATTTATTTAAATCTTTATATACTGCTTCAAAGTTAGATGTTTCTTTTGTACTTTTATTCCATGGCAAATTTATTACCCAATCTAGGTAGTTATGCATCACACTAACTTCTGGACTATTTTCACTCATTATTTCATATTTATCTATTTCATGAGCAAAGTGTTCTTTAGTTTTTTTATCTATTTTTAATTTATGAAGATTCTTGCGATATTCTTCGACTTCAATATTTTTCCAATTTTCTTCTCCGAGTTCATTTTTAATAGTTTTAAGTTTTTCTTTTAATATATATTCACGTTGTTCTTTTTGTAGTGACTCTTCCATTTTTTCTTCAAGTTCATTATCAAGTTCAACAGACTTTATTTCTTCATTCATATCTTTGATTAGAGTTTTAGCCCGATTTAATGGATTTATTTCTTGCATGTATTCTAGTTTTTTAATTGTGTTAAATGGTAAGAATGATGCTATAGCATCAGTTATTTTATTTAAATCTTTTGAATTACTTACATAATTTATTATATCATTTGATATTGTTTTTGATATATTTATATATTCTTTTAAAACTTTGATTAACTTTTTTAATATGGCTTTTTCTTCGGATTCAATTAATGGTGGTAAGTCAATATACATTACTTCACTATATAAGATAACGCTTTTCTTTTCTTGAAAGTATTTTGAAATAGCTACTCTTTTTATACCACGAATTTTTACTTCGATGATACCATCTTTATCTATTTTATTTTTAATTTTAGCAATTACACCTACTTTGGGTAAGTCTTCAACACTCGGTTCTTCTTCGAGAGTATCAGTTGGAGCAACAACAAGGATTTCACCTTTATAGTTTTTGCTTGATTCACTAATTGCTAGGTTACTTATTTTATTATTTAATTCTATTTTAATTTCCTGATTAGGGAGGATAACCAAATTTTTAAGTAATATTACGGGAATGTTAAAATTCATAGTGAGTACCTCCTAAACTTAAATGTTATTATATCGTTTTAATGGGGATTTGTAAAGTAAAATCACAATATTTTTTTTACTTCATACAATACATTAGATAAAAAGGAGCGAATATGATTAATTGGTATATAAATTTAACATATCCATTGCAGGCTTTAGTTGCATCAATGTTTACTTGGGCAATTACTTCGATGGGTTCAGCAGTTGTATTTTTATTTAAAAAAGTAAATAAAAATACAATGGATGCAATGCTTGGTTTATCTGCGGGAGTTATGCTTGCTGCGACATTTTGGAGTTTGCTTTCACCTGCTATAGAAATGGCTAATAATCTGAATTTAATTTCATGGTTGATTGTTTCAATCGGAGTACTTTTGGGTGGCTTACTGCTTTTTAGTGGAGATAAAATATTTGATAAAATAACAGAAAATAATAAAAATGCAAGTAGTATGAAAAGAAGTTTAATGTTAATATTTTCAATAACACTTCATAATATTCCGGAAGGAATGGCTATTGGTGTTGCTTTTGGTTCTGTTTTTTATAATTTAGATGGGGCAACACTTATGTCAGCGGTTATGCTTGCAATAGGAATTGGAATACAAAATTTTCCAGAAGGTTCTGCAGTATCACTTCCTCTTCGAAGAGAGGGAATGAGTACTACAAAAGCATTTATATTTGGAGTTTTAAGTGGAATTGTTGAACCAATTTCTGCAGTAATTGGAGCTATACTTGTTATAAAGGTACAAATACTTTTACCAATACTACTTGCTTTTGCAGGTGGTGCAATGATTTATGTTGTAGTGCAAGAGTTAATTCCAGAAAGTCAAACCAATGAAAAAAAAGACCTAATGGCCTTATTTACGATATTTGGATTTTTACTTATGATGATCTTCGATGTTGCACTTGGGTAGCTTATGCTATCCATTTTTCTTTCTAGTTCTTGTTAGATTATTATCATATTTGTTTAAAACTTCTGTTTCTTTATCTGGAACATATTTGAAATTTTCTATCATTTTAGCTATTTCTTCGCTATCACTTGATACTACTGTTTTTTCATGTCTTCTTTGTAGTAGTGGACTTAATGATGTAATGATATTATAAAGATTCATATTTTCATTTTCAATATCATTTATTTTCTTTTTATTTTCTTTAATTTTGTATTCTAGATATGCAAGGTATCCTTCGATTGTTCTTATGTAGAATGCACCGAATAATGGGCTTTGATGAGTTGCTTCATAAATTTGTCCATTTTCACCTTTAATCTTATAAATTTGGACATACCATGGACTTCCATGATATGATAAATCTTCGGATTCTTTACTTGAAATAATTACCCCTTTGATAAATCTTTCTTCTTCGTAATCATTTTTTGAGTTAAAAAATATTAAAACTTCTGTTCCATTTGGAATTATCTTTTCCATATAAATTTCTCCTTCTTGATAATTTATTATACCATAGATTATAAATTTTACAAAATATTTATTATCAAGTTGCAATAATACCACTTAAAAAATTTTTTATTCATTTGCATATAGTTTCTTGTATGTTTTATTTTTCTTTATTAATTCATTGTGAGTTCCTTCATCAATTAATCTTCCATCTTCGATTAGGTAAATGATGTCAGCATCAATTATGGTTGATAAACGATGTGCTACGATTATTATTGTATGGTCTTTAACTAAATTGTCAATTGCTTGTTTTATTTTTCTTTGGTTTTCATTATCTAAGGCACTTGTTGCTTCATCAAATAAAATGATTTTACTTTGTTTAAGCAAAGCTCTTGCAATAGCAAGTCTTTGTTTTTGTCCACCAGATAAATTGATGCCTCCCTCACCTATCATGGTATTATATTGATTAGGAAGACTCATGATATAATCATCGACTTCTGCAAGTTTGCAGGAACTACGGATTTGTTCTAAAGTTAGTTTGTTATTTACTATTTTTAGATTTTCTAATATTGTTTTATTAAATAAAAATGGTTCTTGACGAATTATTGCTATATTTTGTCTTAGAGATTCTTCAGTGAAGTCATCTAGGGGTATATCATCAATATAAATGGTACCATTTGTTGGTTTAAAATATTTTAGTAAAAGATTAAATATAGTTGTTTTTCCTTGACCACTTTTACCAACGATTGCTACTTTTTTATTGGTGGGAATAATTAGATTAAAATCTTTTAAAGTTTCTTTTTCTTCATTTGGATATTTAAATGTTATATTTTTAAATTCAATATTTCCATCAATATCAGTCTTAGAAACAATACCAAACTTTTCGTCATTGTATAATTTATTATCTAGTATTTCACTTAATCTCTCAATGGATACTTTCATTTTTTGAATACTTGTAGATAAATTCATCATTAGTTCAATCGTATTCATAAATCTATAAATATAATATGTCATAGCCATAAAGAATGCAAAAGATCCATGCCCACTAATAATAAGAATGATACAAGTAGTAAATATAACAAACTCTAAAGTGCAATTTAAAATATAAATCCAAGCATTATAATTTCTTTCTGTAATCATTTGCTTATTAATTTTAAAATATATATTTCTAACTATATTTTTAAAATTATCATTCATACTTTTTCTAATTCCTAAAGCTCTTATTTCTCTTATACCACGAACAGATTCACTTACGGAAGCAACTGCTCTATCCTTTTCCTTATTTATTTCCTTCTGCTTTTCTTTAATACTAGGTAAATATTTATGCGAAACAATATAAAACAATACTAAATAAATAATTATTTCTAGAGCAACTATCCATGAATTAAAACAAATATAAATAAATACAATTACACAAGTAAAAAGTGATATTATTATTCTAAGAATTTGTCTGAAAGAATCTGCTATCGTAGATGAATCATTAGTAATTCGATTTATAAATTCTCCACTAGATTTTTCTTCAAAAGCTCTCGCAGGTAACAACCCTACTTTTTCATAAACAGCACATCCAATTTTTTCCATTATATTATTAGCACACTTTTCTACATAAATTCTTCCATATCTATTAAAAAATAAGTTATCAATAAAATCTATAATATATATTAAAAATAATACAGCTATTGTTAAACCAAAAGAACTAACGCGTGCTTTATCAATTGCAAGCCCAAATAAATAACCATACAAAGTTCCTATCATCGAAGTAGTAAATAAAAAAACAAATGATTTAATAAAAAGTTTTTTTTCTCCCCCGCAATATTTTTTTAAAAAAATTATCATATCCTTTAAATTCATAATCACTCACCCTTTTTTATTTTTTGTTTTAAATCAAATAATATGTTTAGAGCTTCGATTGGTGTTGTATTTAAAACATCGATTGAGTTAATTGTTTTTTTGATAATATCTTCCTTTTTTTCTTGAACATCAAAGTCCATGGCTAGTTGAACTTTTTCACAAGGATTTTTTTTCTTACTGTTTGTTTCATATTCATCTAATATTTCTTGGGCACGATTTAAGAGTTCATCTGGCATTTTTGCAAGTCTTGCTACATGAATACCATAACTTTTATCTACGGAACCATTTTTAATTTTGTGCAAGAATGTTATTTCATTTCCATTTTCAACTGCTGAAACATGGACATTTTTAATGTTTTTGAAGTTTTTATCTAAGCGAGTTAGTTCATGGTAGTGAGTTGAAAAAAGCGTGAATGCGTGAATGTTTTTACTAATGTATTCAAGAATTGATTGAGCAAGACTCATTCCATCATATGTTGCTGTTCCACGACCTAGTTCATCAAATAAGATAAGGCTGTGTTCAGTTGCTCCGGCGATGGCATTTCTTGCTTCCTTCATTTCTACCATGAATGTCGATTCACCACTTACTAGGTCATCACTAGCTCCGATTCTTGTAAAAATTTTATCAATTATTGGAAGAGTTGCTGATTTACATGGCACGAAAGAACCCATTTGTGCCATGATTACTATAATTGCCAGTTGTCTCATGTAAGTTGATTTACCACTCATATTTGGACCGGTGATTAAAAGAGTATCTATACCTTGCTCTAATATACAATCATTTGGTACATATTCACTTTTACTTACAACTTCTACTACTGGATGACGTCCATCTTTGATTTTTATTATCTTTTCATCTGTTAATGTTGGTCGAACTAAATTATATTCTTCACTACATACTGATAAAGACACTATTGCATCTATATCACTGATTTCATCTGCTGTTTTATTTAGAAGGGGTACTTCTTGTTTTACTATATTTTTAATTTCACAAAACAATTTATATTCTAGATCTATGATATTTTCTTCAGCATTTAGTATCATGCTTTCTTTTTCTTTTAATGCCGGAGAGATATATCTTTCACAATTTGTTAGAGTTTGTCTTCTTTCCCAATGATATTCTTCTTTTACTAAAGATTTGCTTCCGTTTGGAATTTCAATGAAGTAACCAAAGACTTTGTTAAAACCAACTTTTAGATTTTTAATTCCTGTTTCCTCTTTTACTTTTGTTTCGAATGCTGCGACGAAGTCTTTTCCACCACTTCTGATGTCGCGTAAGTTATCTAATTCTTCATTATAACCAGATTTTATCATGTAGCCTTCTTTGATACTTATTGGTGGATCATCAACTATGGCAGAATCTAATAAATTATATAACTTTTCATGAGTGTTTAAACAATAGTTAAACCCAAGTTTACTGGAAATATCCTTGATTGTTGGAAGGACTTTGATACTATTTTTTAATTGAAGTAAGTCTTTAGCATTTAGACTTCCATTTATTACTTTACCTGCGAGTCTTTCAATATCATATACTTCATATAAAGCGTTTTTAAGTTCATCTTTTAAAATAAATTCATTGTTTAATTTTTCTATTTTGTCATATCTTTCATTAATTTTGCTTTTATCTTTTAAAGGGCTTAGTAGCCATGTTTTTAACTTTCTACTTCCCATTGCCGTTTTACATTTATCTAGTAACCATATAAGAGAATAAGTTCTTTCTTTTAGACGAAGAGTTTCGATTAGTTCAAGATTTCTGATGCTGTGAATATCCATTTCAAGATAGTTATTTTTCTTGATGTAGTTAATTTTGTTGATGTGGGATAAATCTTTTAGTTGTCTTATATCTAAGTAGTAAAATAGATGTGCTATTCCATTTTTAACACGAGCATCTTCGATTGTATCTAGTAAATTTTTGTATTTATTCCAGAGAAATTCACTACTTATTGTTACTTCAATACCATAGGTATTTTTTAGTAAATCTATTAGATTGGTATTTAAATTATCTATGAATATTACTTCTTTTAGGTTGTATTCTAGAATTTCGTTTATTAGTTTTTCTTCATCGTTTTCTATAGATAAGGTGGCTAGATAACCTGTTGAGATATCTAGTATTGTTAAAACTATAATGTCTGAGAAAAAAAGGATACTTGCAATGTATGATGAATCTAAGTCATTAAGTAGGTCATTATCAGCGATTGTTCCTTTGCTTATAACATCAACAATTCCTCTTTTTACCATACCTTTTGTAAATCTTGGATCTTCTAGTTGTTCACAAATTGCAACACGATATCCTTTGTTTACAAGTTTTTCGATGTATGGTTTTACATTATTATGAGGTACTCCGCACATTGGTACCTTTTCTTCTAGACCTGCTACTCTACCTGTTAGAGTTAATTCGAGTTCACGAGATGCAATTAGGGCATCATCAAAAAACATTTCATAGAAATCACCTAGTCTATAAAAAACTAGTTCTTCTTTATACTTATCTTTAATTTCCATGTATTGAGCCATCATTGGGCTTAATTTTGTTCTATCCACTTCACTTATTTTCATACTTCAAAACCTCATTGGTTATTATAACACAGGAAGTGTTAAAAAAGAAGTTAAAGTTGTTTTTTTCGTTTTAAAACTAGTGGTTTTCCATTTATTTGTTGAGTTACTTGAGTTTTAATTTGTTTTGTTTCTTCTTCAAGTGATACCACTTCATCTAAAGTTTTAGTTTCTGAAAGAGATTTCTTTTTTAATAAAGATAATTCATTTTCATATTTATGTTTCAAAATACGAGCATTTACTAAACTGGTTCTAGTTTTTTCTAGGTTCTTTTTGTTACTCTTTTGAAAATGTAAAACAAATAATGCTGTTGCTAATGTCATGATTGAACCACTCATTAAAATAGTGATAAAATTTTCATAAACAACCATACCAAAAGCACTAAAACATGCATTTGTTAAAAATGTCAATGGAATATATAATGGTGACATAATTAAAGTAGTTCTTAGTAAAGATTTTCTAGTGGTGCATTTTTCTATTTCTTTTTTTAACTCATTCATTTGATTTGTTACTATTTCAATCTTATTTTCTTGTAAAAGAACTTCTTTGGCATTAGAAATGTATTCTCTTTTTTCATATTCACCGGTTTCATTTCTTACAAGCAATTTTTCATCTGTTAAAACTATTAATTCTTTATTCATTTTAATATCTCCCTTTAGTGAATAATATCTTACCATAACATTATATTAAATACAAGTACTTTTTCTTTATATAAATAAAGTTTAAAGATAAATCAATATTAGTATCAGGTATGTTATATATTTCTATTTCTTTTACTTCTTTATCATTGATAATATCAATGATGTAATCATCATCGATGCTGATATAACCTTGGCTTGGGGTTTTTTCCTTGATTATGTATGTACCTAAAGGAAGATTATCAATTTCAAGTATTCCATCTTCATTGGTAATTCCTTCGAATATTATTTTTTCATTAAATATTATTTCAAAGATAGTATCTTTGATTGGATTTAGATTATTTGCATCTTTTTTCTTAATAATAAGTTTTCCTTTTTCGAGATTGTTAATTAAGGTAAGTTTTGCTAGTACTTCTTTTTCATTATTGTTTTTAATTAATTCAATCTTATGAATTACTTCATCGATAATATAACCTTTCTTGGTTTTTGTTTCTTTTAAAAAGTACGTTCCAAGTTCTAAATTTTCATAAGTTATTTCACCATGTTCATTAGTGGTTAATTCCTTTATTAGTTCGTTATCACTACTATATAAAGCATAAGTTACTCCTTCTAGTTCTTTTGCTTTGAAATAATACTTATTATCATTTATAACTAGAGATTCTCCATATTTTTTGATAGTGATTGTACCCTTTGGTTTTTTTGCTATTATTTTGTAGGAAGCAGAAACTGGAATATTTATATAACCTTTTAATATGTTTTGACTCTTATTTGAAATAAATATAATTGGATTTACATTATTCATTTCTTTATAAAGATTAAATGTTTGTTCCTCATTTAAGACTTTAACTATTAATTCATTATTATTTAATGTGATATTTTCATTATCAGTTTTATATTTGTATAATACATTTAAATTATCTTTTAGAGTTATTGTCTCATTAATATAAACTTCTGGTATGTTAAATTCTGGAATAGTGAAATGATTATCAACCAGATTATAGATTTCATTTATTTCATTTTCATAGAGATTTAGATTAATTTCTCCTTGGAGGGTATCTGTGAAATAAAACGATCCTTCAGAATATATTTCTCTCCATATAAGCATTTGAGTAATATAATACCATGATGAATTAGTGTGATCATAATAATTATCTTGATAATTATAGCCGTAGTAACTAATTAAATTTATTCTTTGCCATAATTTTTTACTTATACCTAAAACATTTTCAAAATTATCTTCATAATATTCATATTTTACATTATTTTTTACTTTGACGAAAGGCTCAATACAATAGACATATTCATTATTTTCATTAATAATAAATTGAGCTTTTTTGTATTCTTTATTTCCAAATTCATCAATTTTTACAATATACATATCATTTATAACATCGCCACCTTTAAAGGTTGATGCTAATACTTTATTTGAAAAGCTTAAAAACAAACAGATTATTAATAATATTTTTTTATTCATTTATACCACCCTTTCTTTTAATTTTGCCAATATATTTTTTAAACAAAATTGTATATCATTTAAATTAAACTTGATATCTGTTTTTTTTAACGTATATCTATGCCATTTACTTCGAAATATTTTGTTTTCTTTTAAATTATTGATTTTTTTTATTTGTTCGTTTATGTTTAGCTTTTCTTTGGTAGATGAGTATATATTTTCTAATATTGATAAGAATAGTTCGTCATCTATTTTTGAATAATAAAGTGTGTAGAATTTATCTAAAATATCAATACTTGCTAAGATATTTTCAATTATTTGAAAAAACATTTTTGCTAGTTTTTCTTCTTTAGTCAAATATTTTAATATTATTCTTTTCTTAAGTTTTGGTAAGTAAAAAACCTCATCTTTACCTTTTAAGTTTAATCCAGATTCAACATTAATTTTCATAGTCCAGTTATAATCATTAAATCTTATGGATAATAATACTTCATATTTTTGATATGTATTTGTGTAATATAACATGTTAACATTAGATATTTTAAAAGATAATTCTTTATAGTTATTAAATATTTCTTTTAAAAATTTATTAATTGTGTAACTATTTAATTTAATTATACTTGTTAATAAAGTTATGTTTTCTACATCTTCGATGATAATATCTTCCTTGTAAGATGATTTCAATAGACAAAGTAATAGATGTTCTTTAAATATTGTTGGATATAAATTCTCACTATTTTTAATCTTAATCATATTTTTCCTCCCTTCATAATGATTATTTTTTTACATTTTCTCCTTTCGAGGTAATATTAAAACACACTTTAAGAAAAATAATTGTTGGTTTTTGTCGAAGAGCTTAAAAAAGTTTTAAAAACTGTAATTTTTAGACACAAAAAAAGAAATTTTTTCAATTTTCTTGTATTTTTTTCTTTAATTTTTACTCCGAGCATGCCAACTAAGTATTCGGATTGATAATAAAAATACTATTATTTATGCTCACGGAAGAAATAATAAGACAATATTGGATTGATGGTATAAACAACTATGTTATAAAAAAGCTTTCGAAAATGAAAAAAAGTTTATGGCAAATTTTTAGTGCATGTACTATACCTAACTATTAGTGATTATTTACAAGTAAACTTTAATAGTGATGATGATTTTAAAGAAGTTGATTATAAAGATAGTGATATATATATAATGTATAAGATGTATTTAGATAATTCTGATAGAATGCAAGATAGATTATTTAATAGTTAGAAGCTTTATTGCTTCTTTTTTTTATTCAAAAAAAGAGGTTGAAACAATTTCAATCTCCTTAATATCAACTTATTTATTTAGCTTTTCTTTAATTGCGGCTTGAGCTGCTGCTAAACGAGCAATTGGAACTCTAAATGGTGAACAAGATACATAGTTAAATCCTAGTTTATGACAGAATTCAACACTTGCTGGATCTCCGCCATGTTCTCCGCAGATACCAAGACTTAAATCTTTATTAACACTACGTCCTTTTGTAGCACCCATTTGCATAAGAAGTCCAACCCCATCAAAGTCAATACGAGCGAATGGATCAAATTCAAATATTCCTTTTTCATAATATGAATTTAAGAATTTACCAGCATCATCTCTTGAAAAACCATAAGTCATTTGAGTTAAATCATTGGTTCCAAAACTAAAGAATTCTGCTTCTTCAGCAATCTTATCTGCTAAAAGTGCTGCTCTTGGAATTTCAATCATTGTTCCAACTTCATATTTTAAATCAATACCAGATTCTTTTATTATAGCATCTGCTGTTTGGCAAACGATGTTTTTAACATATTTTAATTCCTTTACTTCACCTACTAGAGGTATCATAATTTCTGGTGTAACATCGATTCCTTTTTTAGATACATTAATAGCTGCTTCGATAACTGCTCTTGTTTGCATTCTAGCTATTTCTGGATAAGTTATAGCAAGACGGCATCCACGATGTCCCATCATTGGGTTGAATTCTTTTAATGAATCAATTACTTCATACAATTCTTCAGTTGTTTTTCCTAGGTCTTTTGCAAGTTCTTTAATTTCAGCATCGGTTTTTGGTAAGAATTCATGTAGCGGTGGATCTAAATATCTTATAACTACACTATATGGTGCCATTGCTTCATATAAGCCTTCGAAGTCTTTTCTTTGATAAGGTAAAATATTTTCTAAAGCTTTTTCTCTTTCTTCTAAGGTTGTTGCACAAATCATTTTTCTGAAGTTGAATATTCTGTCACGTTCAAAGAACATGTGTTCCGTACGACATAAACCAATTCCTTCTGCTCCAAATTTTCTTGCTTGAATTGCATCTTTTGGTGTATCAGCGTTTGTTCTTACACGAAGTACTCTGGCATCATCTGCCCAAGACATAAATGTTTCAAAGTCTCCGCTAATTGATGCATCTTGCATTTCAAGTTTACCAGCGTAAACATTACCAGTTGATCCATCAATTGATAGATAATCTCCTTCTTTGTAAATTGTTCCATCTGGCATTTTTAATATTTTTTCATCTTCATTTATAACAATAGATGAAGCTCCACTTACACAGCAAATTCCCATTCCACGAGCAACTACTGCTGCATGGCTAGTCATTCCACCACGAATAGTTAAAACACCTTTACTTGAATTCATTCCTTCGATATCTTCAGGTGATGTTTCAAGTCTAACAAGAAGTGAATCAATTCCTTTTTTCTTATTTTCAATTACATCTGCAGCATTGAAATAAATTTTTCCAGTTCCTGCACCAGGTGATGCTGCAAGTCCTGTAGCTACAACTTTACCACTCTTTAGAGATTGGGCAGTAAATGTTGGATGAAGTAATGCATCTAATTGTTTAGGCTCAACCATTAATACAGCTTCTTCTTTAGAAATCATTTTTTCATTTACTAAATCAACTGCAACCTTTACTGCTGCACGTGCTGTTCTTTTACCATTTCTTGTTTGAAGAATAAATAACTTGCCATTTTCAATAGTAAATTCCATATCTTGCATATCTTTATAATGTTTTTCTAATTCTTGTGCAATACTTGCAAATTCTTCATATACTTCAGGCATTTCTTCTTTTAATGTTGCTATTGGACTTGGTGTACGAATACCTGCTACAACATCTTCACCTTGAGCATTAATTAAATATTCTCCGAATAATGCTTTTTCTCCAGTTGCTGGGTTTCTTGTAAATGCAACCCCTGTTCCGGAATTTTCTCCACTATTTCCATAAACCATTTCTTGAACATTAACTGCAGTTCCCCAACTTGATGGAATATCATTTATTCTTCTATAATAGATTGCTCTTTCATTATTCCAACTTCTAAATACAGCTTTTACTGCTTCGATTAATTGAACAATTGGATCTTGTGGAAAATCCTCACCCGCAAATTCTTTATAAGCATCCTTAAATAGACTAGTTAATTCAATCATATCATTTTCATCTAATTCAATGTCATTTTTAACACCTTTTTTAGTTTTAACTTCATCAATGATTGTTTCAAACTTACTCTTTGAATAACCTTTTACAACATCCGCAAACATTTGAATAAATCTTCTGTATGAATCATAAACAAATCTTTTGTTACCGATTTTTTCTGAAAATGATGTTGCAATATCATCATTTAATCCTAAGTTTAGTACAGTGTCCATCATACCTGGCATACTTGCACGAGCACCACTTCTTACACTAACTAGCAAAGGATTTTCTAAATCACCAAATTTTTTACCGCTTTTTGCTTCAAGCTTTTCTAAAGCTTCTTTAATTTGGTCAATTACTTCAGAACTTAATTCCTTTCCATCTTTATAATATTTGTTACAAGCTTCTGTTGTAACGGTAAATCCACTTGGAACTGGCATACCAATATTAGTCATTTCTGCTAAATTAGCACCTTTTCCTCCAAGGAGATTTTTCATATCTTTGTTTCCTTCTTGAAACAAATAAACATATTTTTCCATAATTACCTCCACATTATATATTCTATCATGATATTTAGTAATTGCACAATAAAAATGGGACAATTTTACAAATTTTTGAAAGAAAAAAGATGCTATATGTCTTTTTTAATAAACATAGCATCTCCGAATGAAAAGAATCTAAAGTCATGTTCTTTTGCATATTCATAAGCATTTAATATATATTCTTTTTTTGATAAGGCTGAAACTAGCATTAATAATGTACTTTTTGGTAAATGGAAATTTGTTATAAGTCCATCTATTGCTTTAAACTCGAAATTACCTGGATAAATAAATATATCAGTGTTCCCACTACAAGCAGAAAACTTATCATATTTATGAGCTACTGTTTCTAGTACTCTAGTTGATGTAGTCCCAACTGCATAAATATTTCTTCCTTCTTCTTTTGCTTTATTTAGTTTTTTTGCAACATCTTCAGTCATTATGTAATACTCACTATGCATATGATGTTTTGTTATATCACTAACTTCAACAGGTCTAAATGTTCCAAGACCTACATGAAGAGTTACATATAATATTTCTACACCCATTTTTGATAGTTCATCGAGTAATTCATTTGTAAAATGAAGCCCTGCAGTTGGAGCTGCTGCACTGCCTAAGTTTTTAGCGTAGACAGTTTGATAACGTGATTGATCAGATAAAGATTCGTGAATATACGGAGGAAGTGGCATCGTTCCAAGACTCTCTAATATTTCCATAAGTATTCCATCATATATAAGTTTTACATGTACTATTCCTTCATCTTTCTTTTCAATAACTTTTGCTTTAAGTAGTCCATTACCAAAACTAATAATAGTTCCAACATGTAATCTTTTTCCAGGTTTTGCAAGACATTCCCAGATATCTCCTTCAACGTCTTTTAAAAGCAAAAGTTCAATAACTGCTTTTGTTTCTTCTTTTTGTCCGATTAACCTAGCTGGTATTACTTTAGTATCATTTAAAACTAGAACATCACCTTTTTTTAAATACTTACCAATATTTTTAAAAACATCTTCTTTTATATTACCATTATCTTTATTTAATAATAATAATTTTGAATCACTTCGGTTTTTTAGTGGGGTTTGTGCAATAAACTTTTGTGGTAAGTCATAGTCGTATTCTAAAATATTCATTTAATTATTTCCTCGATTCTTGCAACTACTTCATCACTGATATCATCAATTGTTCTAATTACATCATCTTTAACACAATTTATTTTTTGATACCCATATTTTTCAGTTAATTCCAAGTATGCAGTTTCTGCTTGTTTTAAATGAGCTTTATTTGATTCGTGTTGATCTGGTGTTTCCGCTCTATTTTTCTTTAATATTGCGGCATATTCAAATGGCATGTATAAAAATATTACAGCATCTGGACGAGGTAATTCCATTATTTCAAATTCCAACTGATCTAGTTTTTGATACATTTTTTCTCTTTCTTCACGTGTTTTTAATTTACCACCTTGGTGAGCCATGTTTGATTCAACATATCTATCAAGAATAACTATGTCACCTTTTTCTAAGTGATCATTTATAATACCTATGTTGTATCTACGGTCTGCGGCATAATAAGCTGAAGCTGCTAGAGCATCAACATTCGGTGCTCCTTCTTTAAACCAACCTTCTCCAATATAGGATTTACCTAAGTATGGTCCTCCAATAATTCTACCTGTTGGTGTATCATACATTGGAAATGAATAGTTATAAATGTTTATTCCTTTTTCTTTAAATCTTTCTACTACTTTTTTAACTTGAGTTTCTTTTCCTGAACAATCAGTTCCTTCGATTACTATTAATTTACCTTTTTTCACTATTTAGTCCCTCTTTCTTTAATATTAATTTTAGTCTTCCACATGATTCTTTTCCTTCACCACATATGTGTTTTGTTACACAGTCAGGTCCAAGATTAGCTGAATAATACGTTGATACTTCATCTATTAATTCATGCATTTTTGTAACTATATTACGGATACACCATTGGGCTTTTGTACATTCCCTAAGGCGACATATCCAACGGAATGCTTCACCATCAAAGTTTATAATAATATTTATTGTATTACCACTTAATGTGAAATATACTAAATCTTCTTCTTTAATGTTATATGATTTAAATTCTTCCCAGATTTCTTTATTTTTTCTAAATATTTCTTCATATTTTTGATTTAACCCGTCATTTTGTTTTATCTTTGGTGGTGTTGTGTATTTTAATAAATCATTATTCGGTACAAAATCAGGGATTGATAAAGATAATCTTCTATGTCTAGTAAAGTGAGTAAGTATTGCATATGGAACGGCAAATTGGAATCTCATATTTACTTGTCTTAAATCTTCATGATTTACTTCATTAAAGATTGATTTCATTAACTTAGCTTTTAACTCTTCATTATTTTTAATTAATTTATCATACATTAATTTTGCATCATGTACACTCTTGCCACTTATTCTTGCTAAGGCATTGATAAATATTGTTTCATCTAAATTATCAGTGTGTGATAAAAGAATAGGTTCATCAAGTAAATCATATTCTTTTGTTATACCTAAGTCTTTTAGTATTTGTTCAGTTTCACTTTCTAATACTTTTGGTTCTTTATCTACAACAGTATTTATATATGGTGCTCTAGTTTCTGATATTTTCTTTAGAGACTCTCCAAGTTCTTTTAACTCAGTTATATTACTATACTTTGTTTTGGTTAAAAGACTAATCATTCTAGCTAAGCTAGTTCCATCTAGACCCATGATAATTTCTGAGTGATATGAGTATGGCAAAACAAATCTTGCATCTTCTTTAGTTATGCCAGATGAAACAAAATATTCATATGAATCAAAAAGACTTTGCATATATTCATTATATTTTTCTTTTAACAATTCATTATCCGGAGAAATGCTTCCATCTTCGGTATGAAAATCTGGTGTGTAAAAACCAACACATGAGAAATCTACTTCACGTCTTGATTTAATAGTAAATGATGAAAATCTTTCAGCAATGATTGTTTGTTCTACGACTGGGGTTACTCCAGATAAGGCAAAAACCATATAATCATGATCTATTGTTGAAGTGTGTCCCATTCCAATAACCATTTTAATAAATTTTAATGCTTTTTCATAATCACTCATAGATGTGTAGGCATCAAATACTGTCCCAGGCATTCTTGATAATTTTCCTGCTGCAGCACAAATTTGCACTTGATTCTTTATGTATTCTTCATTTGTTACACCTAATAACTTTACTTCCATTTTTTTACCTCCCTTTAATACCATAATGGATATTTACTAGTTATATTTAATACTTCTTTTTCTAATTCTTTTAAAACTTTTTCATCACTACTATTTTTTAACGCACGTGATATAATAAAACCTATATTTTCAAAATCATCTTTTGTTAAACCACGTGATGTCATTGCTGGTGAACCAAGTCTTAATCCACTTGTTACCGTTAATGATTCTGTATCATTTGGTATTGCATTTTTATTCGTAGTAATATGGATTTTATCTAATATTTCTTGGGCTTCTTTACCTGTTTTACCACAACAATTCTTAACATCAACAAGTATTAGATGATTATCTGTTCCACCAGATATTATTCTAAATCCTTCACTTTGTAAAACACTGGCTAGTGCTTTAATATTTTTAAGGACATGTTCTTGATAGACCTTAAACTCAGGCTGCATTGCTTCATAGAAACACTGTGCTTTTGCAGCAATTACATGCATAAGTGGTCCACCCTGCAAACCTGGAAAAACCGTTTTATCTATTTTTTTAGCAATTTCTTCATTATTTGTAAGTATCAATCCTCCGCGAGGACCACGTAATGTCTTATGAGTAGTTGATGTAACTACATCTGCAAAAGGCATTGGACTTGGATGAAGATTAGTTGCAACTAAACCTGCTACATGAGCCATATCTACCATTAAATATGCACCCGTTTTTTCACAAATCCTTTTAAATCTGGCATAATCAATTATTCTTGAGTATGCACTTGCTCCAGCAATAATCATCTTTGGTTTTTCTTTTAGAGCAAGATCCTCCAGTGCATCATAATCAATAACTTCCGTTTCTTTATTGATATCATAATCAATTATATCATAATCAATACCACTAAAAGATAATTTGTGACCATGTGTTAAATGTCCTCCATTTTGAAGATTCATAGCAAGGACTTTATCCCCTGGTTTTAAAAGGGCACGATATACTGCCATATTTGCAGATGAACCTGAATGGGGTTGAACATTTGCATATTTTGCTCCGAATAACTTTTTTGCATATTCTATAGCAGTACTCTCAAATACATCAATATTTTCGCATCCTCCATAATATCTTTTTTTCGGATAACCTTCAGCATACTTATTTGTTAAGATACTTCCTTGTAAGATTAAAATATCTTTTGAAACATAATTTTCACTAGCTATTAATTCAATATTATTCTCTTGTCTAATTTTTTCTTTCTTTAACGCATCTTCTAATATTTTATCCATCTAACAACCTCGCTTTAACTTTATTAAATTATCTATAATCATGGCAATTGTCATTGGACCTACTCCCCCGGGGTTCGGTGTTATGTATGATGCTTTTTTAGAAACACTTTCAAAATCTACATCACCTACAATTTTACCATTTATTCTATTTACTCCGACATCTATTACAACAGAGTTATCTTTAATCATATCACTAGTTATAATATTTGGAGTACCACATGCAGATATTATTATGTCTGCTTCTTTTGTATATTTTGTTATATCTTTTGTGTGAGAATGAAGTAAGCTTACTGTTGCATTTTCATTAGTTAAGGCAAGAGATAATGGTTTACCAACAATATTACCACGACCAATAATAACAACATTACTTCCATCTATGTTAATGTTATATTTTTTCAAAAGGACAATAATCCCTTTTACTGTTGCGGGCATAATTGTATCTTCATTCATATATAATTTATATATATTTTCTTTGGTAAAACCATCAACATCTTTACTACTTAATATAGTCTTGCTACATTTATCATAATCAATATACTTTGGTACTGGGCTTTGTAAAATGATTCCAGTTACATCTTTTATTTTATTTAACTTATCAATTAAATTAATTAACTCTTCTTCTTTTGTATCACTAGATAATTTATATATATCTGTCTTAATACCTACCATATTACAATATTTTTCTTTATTTTTAACATAAATATTACTTGCTTCATTATCACCTACTTGAATGATTGCAAGTTTAATTTTCAAATTTTCTTTTTCTATTATATTTTTATAACTAGCAAGAAGTTCTTCCCTTAGTTTTTTTCCATCTAAAATCATTTTAACCTCCTTAAAATAATGACATATTATGATTTATTCCTAAATGTTTATATGATTTTTCTGTTGCAACACGACCACTTCTGGTTCTTTTTATAAATCCTTCTTGCAAAAGAAATGGCTCAACGACATCTTCAATTGTTGATATTTCTTCCCCGATTGCTGTTGAAATTGTTTCAACTCCGACAGGTCCACCATTAAATTTATTTATTAAAGCTTTTAAATATTCAATATCAATCATATCAAGCCCATATGTATCAACATTTAATCTATCTAAAGCATTTAGGGTTATATCTAAATTTATTAAGCCATCACCTTCCACAAGGGCAAAGTCACGAACACGCTTAAATAATCTATTGGCAATACGTGGTGTTTTTCTACTTCTTTTAGCAAGTTCCATTGCTGCATCATCGTTTATTTTCATGTTTAAAACTTGGCTTGTTCTTTTTACTATACTTGCCAGCTCTTCATCGGTGTAATACTCAAGTTTATTAACAATACCAAATCTATCTCGAAGAGGACTTGATAAATCACCTGCTCTAGTTGTTGCTCCAACTAAAGTAAATGGTGGTAAATCTATTTTAATTGATCTACTTTTCCCTTCAGTGCCTATTACAACATTAATTGTAAAATCTTCCATGGCAGAATAAAGTATTTCTTCAACAAAGGAAGGAATACGGTGTATTTCATCAATAAATAAGACATCACCGGGTTCAAGTGTTGAAAGTATTGCTGCTAGATCTCCACTTTTTTCAATAGCTGGACCTGTTGCAGTTTTTAAATTACTCCCAAGTTCATTTGCTATAATGTGAGCAAGTGTTGTTTTTCCAAGTCCCGGAGGACCATACAAAAGAACATGATCTAAGGGCTCATCACGCATCTTTGCTGCTTCAATAAATACTTTTAAATTGTGTTTTATTTTATCTTGACCAACATATTCATCTAAACTTTCTGGTCTAATGCTTTTATCAAATATATCTTCGATGCTTGTATTTGCATCAATTATTCTTTCTTCCATAACTAACCCACCTATCTACGTAATCTTTAATTTCTTGCCAAGTCTTTACTACTTCATGCTTACTTTCTAAAGAATCAGTTATTCTTAATGTAGCAATACCTTTCTTTTTTATTTCATCTAATACTTCTTCTTTATCATCTATAAATAAATCAACATTATTTTTAATGCATGCATTAAACTTACTTTTTTGTTTAAATATTATTTTATCAAAATAAATATCATTACTTGCAAAATATAATCCAGTTTTTGAAAATGCATCCTTATAATTATCATTACCTCGGGCTGTAATAAAAATTATTTTTATACCTTCATCATGCCATAACTTTAATGTATTAACTACATCTTCTTTAAGGGGTACACAATCATAAATATTACCTATATACTTATTTATAAATTCATCATAATCATCACTATTTAAATCATGATAATCTATTACATAATTATATTTATCATCATTTTTTAATAACTTATTAGCACACTTGCTCGTTTTTGTTATTGTGTCATCAACATCTATACCTATAACCATTTTTGCACCACCTTTACACACTAGATTTATTATATAACAAATTTGCAAATTATCCAAGCAAATTTTCTCATTTCATTACAAATCAATTGTATCAAATATATGTTTGATAGTCAAGTGATTTAGAAAATTTTTAAAATTAATGAAAATGCATTGTGAAAATGATAAATATAGTGTATAATATTATAAGAATAAAGGAATTGTGTGATACAGATGTTTAGAGATTTTGACTATGAAAATAAACCTGTTGTTGATATCGTAAACGAAATGATAATAGATGCTATTAATAAGAAAGCATCAGATATTCACTTCGATCCTACGGAAGATTGTCTTAATGTCCGCATTAGAATAGATGGGGAACTTTTAGAATATGCAAAAGTGCCAAACTTTGTTAAAAAGAACTTACTTACAAGAATTAAAATTATATCTGGTATGAATATTACTGAATCAAGGCTTCCTCAAGATGGTGCGATAAAAAGCTTATCTGATAAAGTTGATTTAGACTTACGTGTATCTTCACTTCCTATTGTTGATGGTGAAAAAATAGTTATTCGTATTCTTAATTATACTATGTCAAGTGGTGGTTTAGAAAACTTAGGGTTATCACAAAAGAACTTAGAAAAAATAAAGAAGTTAATTAAAATGCCAAATGGTATTATTCTTGTTGCTGGTGCTACTGGTAGTGGTAAGTCAACTACTGTATATAGTATGTTACAAATATTAAATACAGTATCTAAAAATGTTATTACTGTTGAAGACCCAGTTGAAATGAAAATAGCTGGTATAAATCAAGTACAAGTAATGAGTGATATAGGTCTTACTTTTGGTAATACATTAAGAAGTATTCTTCGTCAAGACCCAGATATTATAATGATTGGGGAAATTCGTGATGATGAAACTGCTCGTATTGCAGTTCGTGCATCAATTACAGGTCACTTAGTATTATCTACAATTCACACCAATAACTCACTTAATACAATTGAAAGATTGCTTGATATGGAAGTTGAAAGATACTTACTTGGAAGTGCTTTAACTGGTATTATTTCTCAAAGACTTGTTAAAAGATTATGTCCAAAATGTAGAACAAGCAGAGCAACTACTCCATATGAAAAAATATTATTTGAAAAAGTATTAAAAAAGGAAGTTAATGAAGTTTATACTCCGCATGGATGTAGTGAATGTATTAATGGTTATACTGGTCGTATTGCTTTACATGAAATACTAGAAATTAATCAAGAAGTCAGAGATGCTATTACAAATAATGTAAGAAAAAATGAACTAAGAGATTTGGTTTATAATAAATCTGATGTTACTTCCCTACTTCAAGATGGGCTTGAAAAAGTTGTTGCGGGTCTTACTAGTGTTGATGAAATACTTAGAGTAATTGATGTCGAAGATGATATTGGTGAAGAAGATACTGAAATAAAAAATGCATTTATAGGTAAAATTACAAGTGATACAGCAAATAATCAAGTTGAAGAAATTGAAACATTATAAAATAAAACCAACGTTAATCGTTGGCTTTTTCATTTAATATAATATGTTTTAGTGAATTATCTGCAACAATTCCTTTACAAATACCTGGTTTAACATTATATAAAATAAATGCTTCTTCCTTCATCCAGTTCATTGTAATATTTTCATTTTCTAAGTTTTTAAAGTCTCCATTATAGATTGAATCATCTATAGCAAGTTCATAGATAAATAAGTATTCATGAAATACTCTGCCATCTTTATAAGTAAAGAAATTTTCTACAATTCTTACTATTTTTAATTCTTCTTGTCTAATATCATAATTTAATTCTTCTTTTAGTTCTCGCACTAATGCTTTGCTACTTGATTCATTTAATTTTACTCTTCCACCTGGTAAGCTACAATAATCCTTATCTTTGTGAACACAAACAAGTACTTCATCATTATGTCTAATAAATGCTGAAGTTCTTACATTAAATACTTCATTTTCAATTTTAAAACTTATATCCATTGTTTACCTTCTTTCTATTTAAAGTATATCAAAATAGAGTTATTCTTACAAGTATTTTTTTAAAAATTCAATTGTATTATCAGTATACTTTTGATCTATAATACTAGTTAAAAATCCATGTTTAGCATTCTCTATATCTAAGTGATTTACATAAACACTAAATCTTTCTAATTTATTTTTTAACTCAACTCCTTCATCATGTAATGGATCTTGAGTACCTGTTATGATTATAGTTTTTGGATAATTAAATAACCAATTATTTTTTAATAGATTTACGAACTTATTATTATAATCTTTTGGTTTACTTAAATAAAGTGACATATAATCTCTCAATGATTCTTTTGTTAAAATGCTTTTACCACTATTTTTAATAACTGATTTAAATTTAGTATTAGATGTATAATCTGTCTGAGTACAAGGATATACCATAATTAAATTATCAATATATTTTTTTATATTTCTAATACTTGCAAAAGCAAGATTAGCACCAGCTGAATCCCCCATTATGGATATAGTTTTATATTGTTTTAATAAGTATTTACAAACACCTTCAATTTCATTTATTTGATATGGAAATTTCTTTTCCGGAGCCAAACTATATTCAATAGATATAACTTGATAATTTAATTCATCTGCTAATCTTTTACATATATTTGAATGAGTATTGATGCTACCTATTACAAAACCACCACCATGGATATAGACAAGTATTCTTTTAGATTTTTCATTAAATATTCTAACTAATACATTATTAATGAGTGTATCCCTATATTCTTCTTTTGATACTAAATTGATATTTGATAGTTCATAAATTTTTCGATATACATTTGGTTTTTCTTTAATACTTAACATAAATTACCACCAACATAAATATAACATGAAATTTATATTTTAAAAAGAGAAAATATTACTTTTCTCCTTCTTTTAACATAGTTGTTATAAAAATACCATAACCACTGATGGGATTATCTATTACTACATGAGTAACTGTACCTATTATTTTATCATCTTGAATAATCGGTGAACCACTCATTCCTTGAACAATACCACCAGTAATTCTGAGTAAAGCATCATCTTTTATAACAAATGTTATATTTTTTGTTTTAGAGTATTCATCCACCTTTGTTATTTTAATATCAAAATATTCAACCTCTTCACCTTTTAATACAGTTGCTATTTTAGCATCACCTATTTTTATATCAGAAGACTCACCAACTTTTAATAACCCTTTATCTGGAAGTGTGCTTTCATAAATACCATATATACCTACATTAGTATTTTTAGTAATATTTCCATATTTTTCATTATAATAAAACTTAGCATTTTTACTTCCAGCATAACCTGTTTTACTTTTATCTATACTTGTTATATAATTTCTAAATATTTCACCAGATTTTATTTCAACAATACTATTTGTATTTGATTCAATTATTTCATGACCTAGTGCTCCGTATATTTTAGTTTCAGGATCTATATAAGAAAGTGTTCCAATACCTGTGATACTTGATTTTACATATAAACCAGTTTTATAAATATCTTTGTCTTTTACTAAATCTAGTTTTATATTTTTTATTTTGCCATTTCTTTTTACTTCAAGATTAACTTCTTTATCTTTAATGTTTTCTTCGATTACTTTAGTTAATTCATCAATTGAAGAAACATTTATATCATTTACTTTAGTTATGTAGTCACCGACTTTAATCTGGGGTGTACCTTTATTTAATTTACCATTTATTTCATAAAAACCAATTACCATTATTCCATCAGAGTTTATCTCTATACCTAGAGTTTCTCCGCCAGGGATAATATAATCTGAATAAGCATAAACATTAATTGGCATAAGTAAAAAACTTATTAATAGTATTTTTAATTTTTTCATGTGTTATCACCTATCTACTTATAGTATGATTAATATTTAAGCTTTTAAAAAGCCAATTATTGGTTAATTTAATTTGTTAAAAGTATTATATAAGGATTATCAATTGTTCCAATTCCTGATGCTATTTTTATATTTATTAGACTATATTTATCTATCAAAAAAATATACCATTAATTAAACTAATTTGTTTTTCTTTGGTATGATTTATCTAAGATTTTTAATTGATTATAAAACACTGTTAATGAAGTATTAAAATTAATATATGGATAAGAATCTATATTGTGTTCTTTTAAATAATTTGTTTTTAATATACAATATATATACATCATATTATGTAGTGCTTTATTATATTTATTATATAAGTCTTGTTGATTAGTAACATATTCATAGTTAAAGTTATTTATTATATTTAATATCATTTTATAATAGATATCTATATCTTCATTATACACATAATCATTTATATAACTATATAATATATTATTAAGTCTATTATAAAATGATATTAAATCAAAACCTTCTTCTTGTGTTTCTTTAAAAATCATGATATATCTCCTTTTGGTAAGCACTTACCATAATAACATATTATGCATAAATTAACAAGAAAAAAAGATTACTCTGTTGTAATCTTACTTCTTAAATATAACATATTTTTGTAAAAAATAATTTATTATAAATATTAAACTATCTATTACTATCTTTATAAATGTTGCATTATAATGAATAAAGAAATATATCTTTTTAACTAATGTACCTGATATAGTTATATTTACTATAACTAAAAGAAAGTACATAATCATAGATTTTAGATTTTTCTTTTCATTATTTTTAAATACTATATTTTTATTAACAATATAATTAAATATACTTGATATAGTACGTGCTAAATATGAACTAATCATTATCTTATCTTTTAAAAAGAAAAGTATACTAGAAAAAGATACGATATCTACGATAAAAGATAAACTTGAAAATAAAATATAAGTTATGATAGTTTGATACTTACTAAAGAGTTTTTTCATTAGAACTCCATGATGATTGTTATTGGTCCATCATTGGTGATTGATACTTCCATTTCTGCTCCGAAGATACCTGGTTTTGTTACAACTAATTTATTCATTTCTTCATTAAATTTTTCATATAACTTAATAGCTTCTTCCCCATTTAAGGCTTTAAAATATGATGGACGATTTCCTTTGGTTGTATCGGCATATAACGTAAATTGAGAAATTGATAGAATTTCTCCCCCGACATCTAGAATTGATTTATTCATAATGCCATTTTCATCATCAAAGATTCTTAAATTAGCTATCTTTTTAACCATCTTTAATACATTATCTATTGTATCAGTTTGAGTAAATGAAACAAGTAATACTAAACCACTATTTATTTCATTTACTATTTTTTTATCTACACAAACTTTACTATATTTACTTCTTTGAGCTACTACTTTCATAATTCCTCCTTAACACTTGTTACATTATGAATCTTTCTAATACTTTTCATAATGCTTTCTAACTCATCTTTATCTTTAATTCTTATATTTAAAATATGTACTGTTTTGTTATCTATTTCTTTAGTATTACATGATTTTACTAAAGAACCTTTTTTACCTATTTCTGTTATGATATTAACTAGATTTTCTGTTTCATCATTTACTGTTACATAAATATTGGTGTAATAGTAATTAGTTGATGAAAGATTCCATGAAACATTAACAATTCTTTCTTTATTTAAAGGTATATTTTGACAAGTTTTTTTATGAATACTTATACCTTTGTCTTTAGTGATATAACCAATGATGTCATCACCTTTTATTGGCATACAGCACTTTGCAATATTTACCATGATATTCGGAGTACCTTCCACTAGAATATCACTTTTATAATTTATCTTTGGTGTTATAATCTTTCTTTCAAATAAAGCATCTTCAACATCATGTTTGTCTTCTTTTGTTAAGTTAATGATGTAACCTGCAGTAAATCTTAGGGAACCTACACTTAAATAGATATCATCTAAGTCTCTTAGTTTTAAGTCTTTAGTAATTTTTGCAATTGTATCATTATTTAAAACATCATTAAATGATAACTTTCTTTTTCTTATTTCTGTTTCTAAGATATTCTTACCCTTGGTGATATATTCTTCTTTATCTTGTTTACTAAAGAATGCTTTTATTTTATTTTTTGCTTGTTGGGTTTTAACAATATTTAACCAATCTTTATTTGGAGTACTATTGTTATTTGTTTTAATACTTACAACATCATCATTTTTTAGTTCATATGAAAGTGGCACTATTTGATCATTTACAATGGCACCGATTGTTGTGTCACCAACATGAGAATGAATTCTATAGGCAAAATCTATTGGAGTTGAACCAACAGGTAACTCAACAACGTCACCTTTTGGTGTATACGTATAAATAAATTCACTAAAAATATCACTATTTATAGCACTTTCAAAATCTGCATCAGTATCATTGTTGCTTGATTCAATTACATTTCTAAACATTTCTAGTTTTTGTTCCATCATGTTTTGAATCTTTTTTGTACCTTTTTCTTTATATGACCAGTGAGATGCTAGACCTTTTTCAGCAATTTCATCCATTTCATAAGTTCTTACTTGAATTTCAAATACATGTCCTTCAACACCGAATACTGTGGTATGTAAAGACTGATACATATTTTCTTTTGGACTTGCAATATAGTCTTTGAATCTTTTTGGCATTGGTCTAAATCTTGAATGAATTAAACCAATTACTTGATAACATTCACTTTCTTCATCAACAAATATACGAAGTGCTAAAATATCATATATTTTACTCCATTCTTTTCCATTAGATAATTTATTATAAATACTATAGACACTTTTAACACGTCCTTTTATTTCAAATTTAATACCTGCTTCAGTTAATAGTTCAATAATACTTTCTTTCATTTCTTCAAGATAGTCATTTAATTCATCAACTGTATCATTTAATTTTTCTAAGATATCATTATATACATCTGGTTTCAAATAATAAAGGGATAAGTTTTCTAATTCACTTTTGATTGAATTAATACCCAGACGATGAGCGATTGGCACTAGAACAGACATTGTTTCTTCAGCTTTTTGTTTTTGTTTTAAAGGGTTTATTGCCCAGTTTGTTCTCATGTTATGAAGTCTATCTGCAAGTTTTATGTAAAGTACTCGGACATCTTCAGCAAGACCTACTAGAATCTTTCTTAAATAAATTACACTTGATTCATTATTATCAGGTAGTTCTAGTTTATTAATTTTAGACACACTTAAAACAATCTTAGCTACTTCTTCACCAAAATCTTCTTCGATATCTTCATAAGTTTTATTGCCATTGTTTATTACTTCATGCAAAAGAGAAGCAATAATAGTAGTATCATCGACATTTAAATCTAGTAATATTTTAGTTACTTCCAAAGGATGAGTTATAAAATCATCACCAGTAAGTCTTTTCATACCAGCATGTTCTTTTTTAGCATATTCGTATGCTTTTTTTATTTCTTCATATGAAGAACGATGTTCTAAATATGGTTTTAAATCTTCAAATGTTATAGATTTGGACAAAATAATCACCTTCCAACATATATTTATTATATAACAAAATGGGCTTTATTTAAAGGAGAAATAACAAGTAATGAAAAAAAATCTATTTATTAAATCCACATTAATACTAATTTTAAGTGGTTTTCTTACTAAAATACTTGGATTTATTATAAAAGTTATTTACACTAGAATTATTGGAGAATATGGAATTAGTTTATATTCAATAGCTGTTCCAACATATTCTTTATTACTTACTATTGCAACACTTGCTATACCTATTTCTATATCTAAGCTTGTTTCAGAAAATAAAGGAAGATCTATAAGAATACTTACTAGTGCAGCATTTTTAATTATAAGCATTAATCTTGTTTTAGTATTTGTTATTTTTTTAACAAAAGATTTTTTAGCTGTTAATCTTTTGAAGGAACCTAAGGCAAGTCCAATTATTATGGCTTTTGCCCTTACTTTACCTTTTGTTTCTATTTCTAGTGTTTTAAAAGGGTATTTTGCTGGTAAACAAAATATGGTACCACATGCAACAAGTAATATCATTGAACAAATTGTTAGATTAATCATTATATTAGTGGTACTTCCTATTTTAAAGAGGAAAAGTGATATGCTTGCAATACTTGGTTTAATTCTTCTTACAATTATCTCTGAGATTAGTTCAATTATTGTATTTTTATTTTTCTTACCAAAAAAAATTAATTTTAACACTAAAATACTTCCCAGTAAAAAAATAACTAAAGATATATTAGATATATCAATACCTACGGTATCTGGAAGAATTATTGGTAATATTGGATATTTTTTTGAACCAATTATTTTAACTAATTTACTTTTGTTTAGTGGTTATAACAATAGCTATATTTTAAGTGAATATGGAGCATATAATGCATATTCGCTTGCACTTTTAACTATGCCTAGTTTTTTTATCGGAGCTATTGCTACATCGCTTTTACCAGAGATTAGTAAATTTAATGGTAATAATAATTTAAAGATGGTAAAAAGAAGAATACACCAGAGTATTATTTTTTCATTAATAATTGGTATATTCTTCTCATTATTGATTTTTATATTCAGAGATAAATTATTATTTTCTTTATATAACACTACCAAAGGTAGTGATTATATAAAAGTATTAGCACCATTTTTTGTATTGTTTTACCTAGAAGGAGTTTTAACATCAAGTCTTCAGGCTTTAGGATATGCCAAAGTTACAATGAATATAACCTTGTATGGTGTTATTATTAAACTTTTTATCATGGCTATTTTATCACTTTGTCATATAGGTATATATAGTTTAGTTATAGCAGAAATAATTAATATATTCTTTGTAGTATTCTTTAATTTTAAGTATTTAAAAAAATATATTTAGTTTGCCATAAGCAAATTTTTCTCACCTACCGACAGTTTTATAAATGTTATTATAAAAACTGATAGAAATGTCAATGTTAAAAGTTGATAATTTTCTGTCAGTTTTTGTATTTTTGATATACTAATATTATCTCAAAATAGACAAGGAGTGATATAAGTATGTTGATAACTTAGCATCGGCGGCGCGGGGCGGATACTCCCGCCAGCCGCACTAACCAAAGGTTATCATACTTCCAAAGTTATTGGCGAATCTTTAGTTCCAGATCCTCCAGCATAGGCTATAGAAGCTTTTAGATACAAGACTGGACGGACAACATACCCATTGCCCACGCTGGCGTAAGCCGGGTTGCCGCTGCTATTAAAAGTGAACACACTGCTGCTGTTCAAAGAATTAGGCGTAATTGTCCATTCATCCAGTCCCATATACATCCAATTGACTGATTTGATTGCTGAACTATTATATTTATAAAATGGGGTTGTCCATGCACTCGGGGCTGCCGCAAATCCATAATCACTTACGTACATTAATCCTATTTTTGATGTACCATTTTCTGATCCATAAGTTTTTGTTGCATTTGTTATTTCTGCAGTAAACATTGCTTTTGGCGTTACAATATCTGTTGTATGTCCACTTACTTTCCATGTAGTATCCTCAATTAAATTTGACCATGTTGTACCTATATTATTTAAATAATTTGTATTTAAATTTATTTTATTAAATAAACTTGTACTCCATGTATTTGTGCTGGTTGAGTTCCATTTGTAAAGACCAATTTTTGTAAAGTCTCCACTTTCTTTATAATGTGATGAATTCCATCCTGCTCCTGATGTTGTGTTGTAATATCCGCCATCTGTGCCAAGCATATCTGTTGTTGCTACATCTGCTGATATTAATTTTATTTTTCCATCTATTAAACCTATTATTCTGTATAGATTTTCATGTGGACATGTGGCTTCATCTGAACCAAAACATACATAATTATTTGGATTTGCTCCTGCATATCTATATGAATTATCTCCTGCTCCATTCTCTAAATTTGAATCATGATAATAAATATTATTTTCTCCTTGTTTCCCGGTATATTGACTTATTACATAATCTGCTAAAGATACTTTATATTCATCTTTTTGAATTATTAATTTTCCACTTAAATTTTTACCAGTATTATTATTTTGATCAAAATTATGATTAACTAATGTTATTGTAACTGTGTATTCTTCAATAGTTTTAGGTGAAGCACTTATTACTTTATTTGAAAATAATGCTATTAATCCCTTTTTGGTTGTTATATCAAATCCTGATATTGAAGTATTTTTGCCATCTGTTACTGTTACATAATCTAAACCTGTAATACTAGTTACTTGGTTACCAGATGTCTTGTCTACAACTTGCAATATTAACTCTGGTGTACCAGTGTTAGTGTATGTAAATGTATTATTTTCTATATTTAAATACATGTAATAATTTGCAGTTGCAGTATTAGTTTTGTTATTTGCTTGAAGGGTAGCTCTAGCAAATGTTGAACCAGTTCTATTACCTTTTCCTTGTGCGAATGTTTCTTGATCCGCAGAGATATTTATTGCATCCCCTGTTTCAAAAGTTAATACATCAGTAGTGTATGTTGTAACTTTAATATCTGTATTAGATGCAGAACCATATTGGTTTTGAAAATATGCATATGTTGCTCCGACTACTAAAAGTGCTAGTGCTAATAGTGCAATAGCACTAAATATTTTTGCTTTTTTGTCTTTCATTTTTATCTCTCCTAGTATAGGAAAAGTATATCGCAGAGAATTTCAAAAGTCAACCATACACGATTAATTTATAAAATAAAAAAGGAGAAAAATTAGTCCTCTTTATCTAGGTTAAGGAATAAATCATCTGAAAAGAATTCTTTTAAAGTAATACCTAATCCATCACAAATTCTTACAATTGTAAGTAACTTGGGATTTTTAGAATTACAATTAACAATATTTTCTATGGTACTTTGAGTAAAAAAACTTAGGGATGCTAATTTATTTATAGATATATTTCTTTCTTACATATATTTATTAGTTTAATTGATATAGCTTCATTAGCTTTCATATGTTAACCTCCAATGGGTAATTGTATCAATTATGTAATATATTTTATTAACCATGAATGGTAAATTATTTAGAATTTTTCTATTTGTAAAAATCTATTGTTAATTTATTATTTTTGTGTTAATATTATGGTGTGACCTCGTAGTTTAATAGGATAAAACAAGCCCCTCCTAAGGGTTAGAGTGTGAGTTCGATTCTCACCGAGGCCACCAGATTGATAATAAATTCGAACACTCTTGTTGTTTGAATTTTAAAATAATTAAATTTATGCTAAATATTTATGTAGATTCAATTGATTTTAATATGCTTGCAGATTGACAAGGTAAATTTTGTGATTTGTAAAACATTTTAGGATAGGAGGATAGAAAATATGTTTAAAGATATCAGTCTATATATTGATAATAAAAAAGTTTTTTTTGAGTATGAAATAGATAAAGATAAAATAATTATTAAAACAATTGATGAATTAGAGATTGAAAAAAAATTAAAAATTTTTTATGATGAAAACATATATGAGATTAAATTAAATAGCAATACAAAATTTAGTAAAGGTAAGGCTGGAGAGATAATTATTAATTTAGATATTAAAAAATTGTCTTTTTCAGTAATTTTAAAAAATAATTTTTTTGTCAAAAGTATTTATAAATATATAAATAAGTTAATTAATAAAGATATACTTATTAATGAAATAAAAATATTTTTAAATTCTAGAGTTGGAAAAAAATATAAAAAAGATTTGAATATTTTATTAGAGAATATTGAAAACAAAGATAAATCTTTAGAAGAATTAATAATTAATAACAAAAATGAATACGAAAGAATAGTTGATTTAACAATCCACAATAAAACATATATTGATATTGCTAAGAATATGAGTGCTTTAGAATTAATGTTGCTAATAACTTCTTACATTTTTGTACCAGTTACACCAAAGATAGATCAAGATTGTTTTAATGATTTAGTAAATGTGGCTAAAAACTATGATAATGCTTTAGAAAATATTTGGCGTTTAGGAATGAATTATGATAGCAAAGGTTATAATTTCGATTTGTTAGATAATTTCTTTGTGGATTCCAAAAATGTATATTATTTAGGTGAATATATAAGTAGTATTTATCAAATAAGCCAAGAAAAAATAGTTGATGCAATTATTAAAACAAAAGATGAAGGCTTTATAAAGCAAGTTTTAGAAAATGATATCATTGTAGACATTTTAGATGAAGAATATAAAAACATTTTGAAGTCTAGCATATAAATGTTGTTAGACTTGCTCATTACTGGCACCATTTTTTAATTTGAACAAAAATTTGCAAAAGTTTTAAACATACGTTTGACAAAGCGTAAAAAGTATTGTATAATATACGTTAAGAAAAGGAGATATTATCATGAAAGAAGAAAAAAAACTTACAAAAAGACAAGAAGATGTTTTAACATTTGTTAAAAAGTATATTGCTGCACATGGATATCCACCAGCAATCAGAGAAATTTGTGCAGGCGTTGGTTTAAGTAGTCCTGCTACTGTATTTGTTCATATTAAGAACTTAGAAAATATGGGTATCTTAAGACAAACTAATAATAAGTTTAGAACTATTGAACTACTTGTTGATAATGAATATGCAGATAAGAAAGATAGTGTTGTAAAGGTACCATTACTTGGTAAAGTTACTGCAGGAAATCCTATTACTGCTATTGAACAACCTGATGAGTTCTTTGATTTACCAGCTAGTTTAATGCCTAAGACTGGTGAAATATTTACCCTACATGTTAGTGGTGAATCTATGATTAATAAAGGAATACTTAATAATGACTATGTTATTGTTAAGAGAACATCTAATGCTAAGAATGGTGATGTTGTGGTTGCTATGACTGATGAAAATGAAGTAACATTAAAAACATTTTATAAAGAAAAAGACCATATTAGACTTCAACCTGAAAACGATACTATGGCTCCATTTATCTTTGATAATGTAACTATTCTAGGTGTTGCGGTTGGTTTATATCGAAAAATGTAATAAATAAACATCGAGGTTGCTCGATGTTTTTATTTTACAAAAAATACTATGTAACTTAAGAATAATAGATAAAGTATTAAAACAATACTTCCATTTATTCTATCTTGTTTAGTTGATTTATCTTTGATACCTACTGCCATAGTAGCTAAGTATCCGCCGATAAGTCCACCAATGTGACATGCATTATCAATACCTGATATTGAAAAACCAATAAATAAGTTTATGATAATGATTGGAATAATTTGAGTTCTAATTGCATCAGATAAATATACTCTATAGTGATAACCAAAATATAAAAGACAACCCATTAAACCAAATAATGCTCCACTTGTACCACAAGCAACAATGTTTTTTCCTAGAAATACTAGTGACATTAATGAACCACTTATGGCACTCATGAGATATACAAATATAAATTTTGCTTTACCTATAAAGTTTTCTACTTGAGATGCTATAATCATTAAAGAATACATATTAACTATTAAATGAATGATACTAACATGTAAGAATGCACTAGTAAGTAATCTAAAAATTTCTCCACTTTTTACTAGAGTTATGTTATTTGCACCGAACAATGCTAGTGTGTTTGGTTCTATTTCAAATATATTGCCTCCATAAAAGCCCATTATGATGTATAAAGCTAAACAAATAAATAATATTATGTTTGTTACAATTATTTTTTTAGGGGCAAATACTGAATTAAATTTATTATTTTCAATTGCTGTTTTTTCATTAATATCATTTGTAACATTAATTATTAAATCAAGTCCATCTGTTGCTTTGATTAAACTTTTTTCCATATCTGGAAATGCTTTATTTAATTCTTCATTCTTCTTTATATCTTTCATTGAATCAACTTTTATGGTAGATATATTTTTTATATCCCCTAAATCAACTTTTTTATTTATATCTAAACAAATATTTAGAGCATTAACTTTAAAAGATAATGTTTTTTTCTTTATTTGTTTCATGATATGTTTTACTTTGAAGATATCAAACTTATATTGTTCTTCATTTATTATTGAGTTACAACTTATTCTTATAATACGATATGGTCCATTTAAATTTTCTAACCAAATTTCATCTTTGACTCCTTGGACATTTATCGGAGCGTAATCTTGTTTAGTTACAAAATAATGAACTAGGCTCATCATTATTTGATCATTTTTACGAATTGCTACATTACTCATTATATTACTTCCTTTCGTTCTAATATTGTACAATAAAACATATATTTAGTAAAGAGGTGATATTATGTTACACTACATTTTTTACATAATTAGTTTAGTTTTACTTACTATTTTACTTTTAAAAATTAATAATTATCATTTATTTGATGATGCTTTAGTATTTAGCGTAGGTACTAATTACTTGCTTATTTTATCAACTTTTTTATTTTATTTATATTTTCAAAATTATTTATTTGCTCTTTTTAGTGCTGGATTACTTTTTCTTTTTAATATACTTTTAAATATTGATTTTAAAAGAATACTTGGGTACTTTTCCATTTTAAGTGTACCATACTTTTTAATGAATATAATTACACTTATTAAAATTATTCTAGATTATCTATAAAATCTTTGAAAGTTAATGGTAAGTCTTCTTGGAATTCAAGAGTCTTATGGGTTATGGGATGAACAAATTTTAAATATGCAGAATGAAGGAATTGACCAAATTCTGTTGATTCTTTTTTGGAATAAACTGGATCATTATGAACTGGATAACCTATGTATGATAGATGAACTCTGATTTGATGAGTTCTTCCGGTTTCAAGTACTAATCTAACTAAAGTATTTTTACTATATTTTTTTATTACTTCAAGATGAGTTACTGCCCTTTTTCCATCTTTTCTTACTTCCATTTTATCAAATTGTTCCCTACTTCTTCCAATTGGGGCATCAATTATAGCTTTTTCTTGGGGAAATACTCCATCTAAAAGTGCTATATATTCACGATGAACCTTTTTTTCTTTAAACATTTCTGATAATAATTCATGGGTTTTATCATCTTTTGCAACAAGCATTAGACCACTGGTATCTTTATCTAATCTATGTACTATACCTGGTCTAAATTCTTCTTTTTGACTTAAGTTTTTTGTGTAATACAAAAGTCCATTTACTAAGGTATTAGATTGATTTCCATTACCAGGATGAACCACTAAGCCACTTGGTTTATTTATAACCATTAAATAATCATCTTCATAAACTATATCTATATCCATCTTTGTTGCTTCAAGACTCATTTCTTTTTTAAAACCATCATTAACAGTTACTTCATCAGTCTCTTTCAATTTGTAAGATGGCTTTGTACTTTTTTTATTGACAAGAATATATCCTTCTTCGATCATTTTTGTTATAGTTTCACGAGATTCATCTAGAATACCTGATAAATACTTATCTATTCTTATGTTGCTTTCTAGGGCTTTAATAGTCATTTTTATCACTTCCTTTTATGATAGATATTATAAGTATAAAAAAGCCAATTACTAAGGCAGTATCTGCTAGATTAAAAACTGGAAATTCATACTTTATAATATAGAATTTAAGATAATCTATTACATAACCTAGTCTAATGCGATCAAGTAAGTTACCAAGCAAGCCTCCGTAGATAAGACCAAAAGCAAAACTTACTTTTCTATCAGTCTTAAATTTACCTTCATAGATGAATAAACAAACAAGACATATAATAGATATGACTACTAGAAAAACTCTAGAGCCTTCCATTATACTCCATGCTGCTCCTTGGTTATAGACTTTGGTTAAATAAAACAAATTTGGTATTATTGATTTTAATGCTCCATAATAAAGAGACTTATTAACTATTGTTTTAATAAGTTGATCAAATAAAAATACAATAATAGCTATGATTATACTTTTCTTCTTCATACCTAATATTGTACCATATTTTTTACTTATTTACTAGTATACAATCTGTACCTATTTTAGAAATATCATTAAATGTAAAAGTAATTTCACTATTTTTCCATACTTTTCTAAATATTTTTTTATTTTCTGCAACGATATTTACTATATGACCATTCATATCTACTTCAGCATCAATGATTCTTCCTAGATTTATTCCTGTTTTAACACTGATTATATCTTTATTTTGAAGTTCACTTAAATACATTTTATCACCATTTAATTATATGATTTATTTGATTAATTTACGAACACTTGAGATAGCACTTTTTTCAAGACGAGACACTTGAGCTTGGCTAATTCCTAGATTTGATGCTATTTCCATTTGAGTTTTTCCAACAATAAATCTTTCTAGTAAAATATTTTTCTCACGTTCATTTATTTTTTGCAATGCTTTTCTTAGAGATATAATCATATCTTTATCACTATTTTTATCTTTGATATCAGCGATTTGATCAAATAAATAAATTGTATCTGTGCCATCATTATAGATTGGTTCAAATATTGATGATGGATCTTTCATAGCATCAAGGGCATAACTTATTAAGTATTCATCAATACCAAGATTTTTTGATATAACCTCTGGAGTTGCTTCATGACCATGGTTTACTAAGTATTCATCTTTAAATTTAATTATTTGATAAGCTAAGTCTTTAGTACTTCGGCTTACTCTCATGGCTGTGTTATCTCTTAGGTATCTTTTTATTTCTCCTTCAATTAGGGGCACTGCATAAGTTGATAATTTTAAACCATAGGTTATATCAAAATTATCGATTGCTTTGATTAAGCCAATAACACCGACTTGAAATAAATCATCCATGTTAACGTTTCCTCGATTATAATTTTTTAAAATACTTAGAACTAGTTTTAGATTACCATTTATTAATTTTTCTTTAGCATCCAGTGAACCATTTTGATACATTATAAAAAGACTAGTCATTTCACCTTGAGTTAAAACCCGTAGTTCACTTGTATTAATACCTGTTATATCAACTTTATATTTAGACATTTAAATTCACCTATTTTATTAATGGGTAAATTCATTTTGTTTTATACATTTTGAAAGTATATTTTTAAAACTTCGAGCATTTCTTCTGCTATACCTTGAGCATCTCCACATGATTCAATATTTTCTTTTAAAACATCTTCCACAATATCAAGGGGCACATACCTTAATTTAAAATTACCATCTTTTTCTTCTTCAGTTAAATTGGTATTACTTAAATTCGGTATTTCGTCACTTTTAATTATATAATAATATATTATTATTTTGGTATTTTCATTTTTTGTTGGATATTCTTTATAATATCTTTTTAATAAAACAAAGGGAGTTATATTATCTACATTATAAGTTAATCCAGTTTCTTCTTTTAATTCACGTTTTAATGCATCTGCAAATTCTTCATTATTTTCAACATGACCTCCGGGGAACTGATATTCACAATATGAATGTCCAAGTAAAATTTGGTTGTTGCTGTTTATTATTAATGCTTTAACTCTGGTTACAATGTTGTTAATTTCTAATTCACTTAGATTATTTTTATTTTTTATTATTTCTATCACTATTACTTCACCATATTTATTTTATCACAAATTTAAAATTTGGCAAAATAATATTGTAATATTTTTTAATTTTTGGTAATATATATTAGAAAGGAGTTTTATGTTATGAATGGTGCACAATGGGATTATTTAACAGAAAGTAGTAAAGTTGCTAATAAAGTTGCTGGTACTCTTATATGGACTGTAATTGCTATGATTATTGCTATTGCTGCTGGTATCATGGTATACTTTATGTTTGTTAAAGATAAAAAAGAAGTATCTAAAAAATTACAAACTTTAAAAGATTTATTGGATTTTAAGGTTATGTTAATTGAACCACTTCTTAAAGTTCTTTATATTATCAGTACTATTTTTGTTATCTTACTATCTTTTGGTTTAATTTCTACAAGCTTTGTAAGTTTCTTAATGTGCTTGATATTCGGACCAATCTCTATTAGAATTTGTTATGAACTTGTTTTAATCAGAGTAATGACTTGGAAGAATACACAAGATATTAGGGAATCTGTTAAACCTAAGATGACTAAGAAAGAAAAAAAAGATGAAGAAGAAAAGTAAGTCGAAAGACTTATTTTTTGTATAAACAAAAAAAGAGCATTATGCTCTTTAGTTATTTTCTTGAACAGCTTTATTGCTATCAAATCCTGTTAATTCATTTTTATATACGAAATCTTTAACATCAGTCATATCATTAGTTTCATAAAATTTTATTAATTTTTTACCGAATGTTTCTAAATCTTGTTCTTGAATAGCAATGATACCACATCCATTAGAAATTAATATTTTATTGGCAATTAACATTGCTGTTCTTTTGTTTCCATCTAGAAATATTTGTTTACGCATAAGCCAAAACATGATACTTAGAGCACAATCTGTTTGATTTTCTATTTTTAGAATTTCAGATAGTTCTTCTTGAAGTTGTGATTCAATAGGAAATTGTGGTTTCCAAGTTGTACCTCCGATATTTACTGGTACATTTCTAGGTTTACCTCGCAAGCTAACTGGAACATCAACAGCACACATTTTATGAACTTCACATATATAAGAATAAGTTACTGGTAAATCTATAGTATTTATTATAAATTCCCAAGCTTGTTTCATTCCTAGGACTTTTTCAACATCATTAATTGGTAAATTATTTATAATTCCCCCATTGATAATTGCTTCAGTTTGAGAAAATGTAACATTTATTCCTTCTAACCTTGCATTTTTATATATTGTATCTACTATGTTTCTTTTTGCCCAGAAGATATTATCTTCTAGTGTCATTTTAAATTTATTTTCCATAGTCTTTCTACCTTCTTTTTTTTCAAAAAAAAGAGCATTATGCTCTTCCTGAATATTTTCCATCTTTAGTAGAGATTATAATTTTTTCTCCTTCATTTATAAATAAAGGAACTTTTACTACGTAACCAGTTTCAATCTTAGCATCTTTACTTGCATTTGTTGCAGTGTTGCCTTTTACTGCTGGTTCTGTTTCTACTACTGTGTATTCAACTTTTTCTGGTAATGAGATACCAATTATTTCTCCTTCAAAGTTATCAATATCGATTTCTAACCCTTCTTTAATGAAGTTAACATTATCACCTAATACTGATGCAGGTAGTTCTAATTGTTCATATGTATCACTATTCATGAATACATAAGTGTCTCCCATAGCGTATAGATAACTTGCCTTTACTTTTTCAATACGAGCTTTAGTTACTTTAATATTTGTATTAAATGTATCTTCAGTAACTGATCCAGTTCTTAAATTTCTTCTTTTAATTCTAACAAAAGCAGGTCCTTTACCAGGTTTAACATGTTGAAATTCTACGATTGAATATAAATTACCATCCATGATAATTGTCATACCATTTTTGATATCATTAATATTAATGTCCATATTTTAATCCTCTTTTCTATTATTTCTTTTCTTTAGCAGCTACTGTCTTTCTACATTTTGGGCAGTATCTATTTAATTCAAGACGATCTGGAGTATTTTTCTTATTTTTACTAACTGGGCGTAATTCAAAACCACAAACAGAACATCTCATAGTTACTTCACTACGATTTTCCTTTTTTGCCATAATTTTTCCTCCTTTTATAAATTGCATCTTTTATAATTATACCAAAATTCTAACATTTTTCAACTATATTAGATTAATTTCAATGATTTTTTTGCAAATTTTAGTAATTATTACTTAAAAATGTCACTAATTCTTTGGTAATTTTACTTGCACCGAAGTAAAATGCATCTGTTTTACCATTTTTATGTGAGACATTTGGAGTTATAACAACAATACTAAATTTAGGATTATCTGCTGGATAAAAACCTGTGAATGTCGAAGAAATTGTGGCTGTATCAACAATTTCATCATTATTGGTATCTAAAAATGATTCACTTGTTCCAGTTTTACCTGCGAAATTTAATCCTTGAGGTACATAAAACTTACCTGTTCCTTCACTTAAAACTAGTTTCATTCCTTCTTTTATTCTATCAAGTGATTCTTTATCTAAATCGACATTATTTAATACTTCACTTTTATTTTCTAATAAAGTTTCTTCCCCATTTTTTATTTCTTGCATCAGACTTAATTTTATTCTTTTACCTGTTGCAACACTATTTATATATTGTAAGACTTCGATCGGAGTATAAGTATCATACTGGCCAATTGATAGGTTAAGAAGCAAATCATCAGCGATAGTTTTTCCCATTATACCTGTTTGTTCATTTGGTAAGTCAATACCAGTTTTAACACCAAGACCAAAACTTGATAACATCTCACGATATTTTTTAAAGTGTTCTTTGGTTGCATTAAGTTTCATGTTCGGAGTGTATGTATTACCCGTTAATTTGATAGCAATCATATACTGATAATAATTTGATGAATTTGATAATGCTGTTAAATCATTTACTTTACCCAATTTTTTAAAACTACATTTTTGGGGAACAAATAATAATTTAACGCATGAATCATTAATATATTTTCCAGGTTCAATTAATTTATATTTGTAACCAACTGCGATAGTTGCTCCTTTTACTGCACTACCTATTGTATATGATTTATTGATATTATTTAGACTTATGTCACTGAAAGTATTATCATCATTTAAACGAATTCCAGATATTGCTTTGATACTTCCAGTTAATGGATCACTTACCAAAGCATAACTATCTTTGAAATATTCAGTATTACCATATTTTTTAGCAAGGATTAACTTATCTTTTAAAATTTCTTCAGTTTTTATTTGCATATCTATATCTATTGATAATATTAAGTCATTTCCTTTTTGTTCTTCTTCAAGTAAGGTTAATGTGTAATCACTTCCAACTTTGTATTTTGCTTTTTTACCACGTAAGTAATCTTCGTAAACATTTTCCAAATAACTTATACCTACGGTGTCTGTTAATTCATAATCTTTAGTTAAATAATATTCTTTAGTTTCTTTGGTAATGCTTCCGATTCTTCCAAATATATTTTTTAAAGTATCACCATATAAATAAATTCTATCCCACGATAATTCACCGGTGATACCTGGTATTTTACTTTCAATTATTTTAGCATATTCTTCTTCAGTTAAATTAGATGCTATTTTCTTTTTACTATAGATGTAGCCTTTGTTCATGAGGGAATATATGTGTGCTTGAGTCTTTTCTTTACTACTGTAATTTAACATATCATCAGTTATTCTTGCTCTTTTTTTTATATCTATTTCTTCCTTGGTTATTTTTCTTTCTTCAAAAAGTTTATATTCTTCATCTGTTATTAAGTACTTTCCATCATTATTATTTATAAGATAATATTCTTTTAATTCATCTGGTGTTGCTTCATCTACATTTAAAATATTTGCAAGTAATGCTGCTATTTCTAATTCTTTAGTTTTAGTTATTCCTTTTATTTTGTTGTAATAAATTGTTTTAATACCAATGTTATCTACTAAAACTTTACCGTTACAATCTAGTATTCTTCCACGCGGTGCACTTATTCCATAGACATAAATATTTGTTTTTTCATTTAATAATTTAGTGTAATATTCTTTATTTTTTAATATACTTACTAGTTTAAAACTACATATAATAAAAAATGATATTAATAATCCATATATAATTTTCTTTTTCATATTTTTAGTATTGCTTTTTTAATTAATTTCATACAATATATTAAGGTGATTATATGTTTAATATCGTAAATATGTATATAAATAAGTTAACGAAAGATGATGTAAATAATTTTGCTTTAAAAAAGGGTGCTAATTTAAGTAGCGAAGAACTTGATTTTACTTACCTTTTTATAAAGAAGAATTGGAAAGATGTTTTAAAGAATCCAAATATTTTTGATATAGATAGATATAAAGGACATTATACAAATGAGAATTTTGTTAAAATAAAACAAGTATTCAATGAATACTTGCAAAAGTTTGGTTCTAGTTTTAAATAGTTTTTACATCTTCATATAGATTAGGGTTAAACTTTTTAGTTAAAATCATCTCTATTTCTAATTTATATGGAGGATATTCTTCGATATAAGGTGTTTCTAATATTTTAGGAACATTTTTTAATTTTTCATTATATAAAACATTTATTAAATTATCAAAACCAATTGTGCCATAGCCGATGTTTGCATGTCTATCTTTATGAGTTCCAATTTCATTTTTGCTATCATTAATATGAATACATTTTATTTTATCAAGACCAATTAGTTTATCAAAATCATCTAGGTATTCATCAAAATTTTTTATGTCTATACCTGAGTCATTTAAATGACATGTATCAAGACAAATACCAACTTTATCTTTTAAAATAATTTTATCTAGAATAGTTTTTAATTCTTCCATAGACTTACCACATTCAGTTCCTTTTCCTGCCATTGTTTCAAGTAAAATCATTGGTTTTGTATTTTCATCAATTATTAAGTTAATGGCACTTGCTATGTTATCTAAGGCAACTTCTCTATCCATTTTCAAACTATTTCCAGGATGCACAACGATATAATTTACTCCCATTTTAGTTATTCTTAATATTTCATTTTTTAAAAATGAACATGAGAAATTCCATGATACTTCATTTTCTCTGTTTGCTAAATTTATTATATATGGAGCATGACATATAACATTATTTATATCAATATTATTTTCTTGCATATACTTTAGAGCTTCTTGTATTTTATTATCATCAATTTCTTTTCTTATTGTATTTTGAGGTGCTCCGGTGTAAAACATAAATGTATTTGCACCATAACTTTTTGCTTGTTTAGCACTTCCAAGTAATTGATCAGCACCAAAACTTACATGTGAACCTATTATCATTTTATTCCTTCTTTCTCTATTTTTAATTGGTAATATTTCCGTTATTTGTTTCAATCATAAATTTGTCAAAATCTGATTCAAATAATTTATCTTGTATAATTCTATATTTTTCATATTCTGAAAGTGCAAAACTTTCAGCCATCTTATGAGAGACTTTACCTGGGTTGGTCAATACTTCTCTTTCATTAAATTGTAAAAATACGTCTAATTTCTTCTTCCAATCTTCCATTGTCATTGGAATATGCCTTTGTGCTTGATCTTCTGCATAATCTAAATACATTGTAACAATTCTTTCCAACGACTTAAGTTCATCTTCCGTTAAATAGTTTTTGGCAATCACTACGTCTGAAGCTATTATTTTGCCAGATGGAGAGTTTTTCCAATTTGTAAGTCCCATATGAACTTTATTGTGGCTTGCACGATTTACTATTACTTCTGCCGCAGTATTTCCATGTACAGCGTAATGCATTTTATTTTGAACAGTTTTAAAAAATTCTTTTGTTGTTGGAGATTCTACATTATAATCCATGCTTGTTGCATATATATCGGTTATTTTTTGATAAAAATTTCTTTCACTTATTCTTATCTCTCTTATTTCTTGTAATAATTCATTAAAATAATTTTCATTTAAGAATGCTCCGTTTTTAAGTCTTTCTTTGTCTAAAACATATCCTTTTATTGAATATTGTTTTAGTATATTAATTGCCCATATTCTAAATTCTATTGCTCTTTCACTATTTACTTTGAATCCGACAGCAATAATTACATCTAAATTATAATATTTAGTTTTGTATTTTTTGCCGTCTGATGCAGTATGTAAGAAATCCTTACATACTGATTTTTCATCAAGTTCATTATTAAAAATGTTAGTTAGATGCATTGTAATATTATTTCTAGTAGTTCCAAATAGTTCTGACATTAATTTTTGACTAAGCCATACTGTTTCTTCATCTACTATCACTTCTATTGTTTTTTCTTTATTTTGCTTTGTAAAAATTAAAAATTCTGCAGTTGAATTTCTTATTTGTAATGTTTGCATATAATTTTACCTCCTATTTTCAAAAAAATAATTTTTTAATTTTCATTTAATCTTTTTTTCCATGTTTTTACCATTTCATATTTGATGAATTCAATCATAATATTAACATCTTCTTCTTTATCATATTTTTCTAATGCTTTATAGTATGCTTCTTTATCTTCATCATAAATAATTAAAGGAGGTAAATCATTAATCATAAGAATATAATTTAATAGTGTTCTTCCTACTCTGCCATTACCATCTGCAAATGGATGAATGTTTTCAAATACATTATGAAAATAAACTGCAACTTTAATTATTGTTTCTGGATTGTTGCTTTTAATACTATTTACTTCATCAATAAGTGATTTAATATCTTCTTCAACTTTATCGGGAGTACTTCCAATTTCAAGAATACCTGTTACATAATCATGTTTTTTATATTCTCCTGGTCTTTCTTCATTTTTGATGTATCTTCTTTCATCATATGTACCTTTTGTTAATGTTTTATGAATATGTTTTACTAGATTTTCACTTAACTTTTTTTTATTTATTATTTTATCAAGTAAATAATCATAACAATCTTTTTGATTACTTATTTCAAATAAAGTTTTTAGGTTACCTGTGAAATTTATTACTTTGCCATTTTCAAATATCTCTCTGGTATTGTGATAAGTTATTTCCTCATTCTCAATAGCACCAGAGTTATATGCAAATAGAATTCTAAAGTTATCTAATGTTTGTTCTAAAACTTCTTTAGAATTAATATTTAGTTTTTTCCAATAGTTAATTACATCATTATATGTTATATTCATAATATTTTTCCTTTCATAGACAAGATAATTATATCATACTTTTTGAAGTTTTTAGAAAAAAATGAGAGGGTTAACTCTCAAGTTTGTTTAATTTACCCGATATGGATCTGCTGATGTTCCGGAACCTTTGATATAACTGACATTTTCATTTAAATAAAATACAGGTCTAACTGCTTGTGCTACCTTGCCATTTTGACTTACGATAGCATTATTAGTTCCATAGGTGCAAAGAATTTCATCGGAAGTTTGCGAAGCTGGAGATATTGTCCAGTCCGCTTCTGATGTTATATAGGTCCAAGTTATAGATTTTATTGAAGCCCCACTAGCATCATTTCCAGCATAATTCCAAAGTGTTTTATTCCAAGCACTTGGGCCAGCTGAAAAACCATAGTCACTCGCATACATTAAGCCTATTTTTGCTCGATATTTTTTTGATGAATTAGTAATTTCATTATCAAACATTGCTTTTGGGGTAATAGAAAAGCCATTTGAACCAGATGTACTCCATGTTGTAACTGCGATTTTATCTTGCCATTCTGCAGTAAACTTATTTAGAAAGTTTGTATTAAGATTTACTGCATTTAATAAGCTTGTACTCCATTCATTTGAACCATTTCCAGAATTTAATGTTGTATCATTCATATAATTCCAATGATATTCTGTATTCGTAGAATAATCGCCGTCGGTTCCCAATAGAGATGATGTTGCTTTAGTGGATTTTATTAATTTTACTTGATTATTAAAAACTCCAAATATACGATATAAATTATCTGCAGGACATGTTGCATCATCTGAACCGAAACATACATAGTTGTTTGTTGTAGTGCTACTACCTGCATATCTATATGAGTTGTCATTTGCTCCATTTGCAAGACTAGAATCATGATAATAAATGTTGTTATTTCCTTGAGTTCCATTATATTTAGAAATTATAAATTCTGCTAATGTTTGACCGACAATCTCTATATTTTTAAAAATAATGTTACTATTTTTACCATTTTTATCCTGAACGTAAGCTTTTATCTTATAAGTACCAACTTCTAAATTTGTAAAAGCATAAGTATTACTATTACTTTCAATAAAAGTAACACCATCATCTTTTGAATAATAATATTTACTAATTGTTCCAGTTCCACTTGTTGCATCAATTACAATAGTTATTTTATTACCACTTGAGGTAATAGAGTAATTATTTATCTTTATTGGATTATACTTATCAAAAAATACATAACATTTATCTGATGTATTTCCTTCCATTACTACCTTTTTATTTGTATCATCCCAAGAAAGTTTGCTACCTTGTTCGCATTTACTCATTTCTTCATTAAATACATAGCCATTTGTTGGCCAAGTACTATCTGTAGATTGAATATAAGTCTTTGAATTAGTATCTGTTTCTAACATCATTGATATTGTGTTATTGTTTTTTCTTTTTATTGTATCTTGTTCATAGACGTCATTTTTGCTAGTATATCTTCCTATTATCATTCCAAGTGTTGTAAAAATACACATCAAAATAATTGTTTTATACTTTTTCATGTAGCCACCTCTTTATACGTTTTACGTATTTTATAAATAAATTATATACGCAAAACGTATATATGTCAATACGTAAGGCGTATATTGTGTAAAATAAATTTAGGTGATAGAACATGAATATAGATAGACTTAAAGAAATCAGAGAAGATAAAGATTATAAGCAAACTGACATTGCTAAGTACTTAAAAGTTACTCAAGCTCAATACAGCAGATATGAAATGGGTATTAATACTATACCTATTGAAAAACTAGCTAGTTTAGCAAAATTTTATGATACTAGTATTGATTATTTGGTTGGTCTTACTGATGAAAGAAAACCTTACTCTAAAAGATAAGTATATAATTTAAAATTACCAAAATTAGTTATTGATAAAACTTTTTAAATCTATTATAATATTTATAAACAAGCGTTTGGAGGTTAACATGGAAGAAATGTATGTAAAAAGAAATATTATGTGTATTGATTTAAAAAGTTTTTTTGCATCTTGTGAATGTGTTGAACGTGGGCTTGATCCTTTTAAAGTACCTTTAGTGGTAGCTAATAAAACGCAAGGAAATGGTGCAATTACTTTGGCAGTTACTCCAGCTTTAAAAAATCAAGGAGTTCCCTCACGAGTTAGACTTTTTGATATACCTAAAAATATTAAGTATGAAATTGTACCTCCGAGAATGAAATTATATATAAGTAAAAGTAAAGAAGTTGTAAGTATATATCTAGATTATGTATCTGTTGAAGATTTACATATTTATTCTATCGATGAATGTTTTTTAGATGTAACTGATTATTTAGCATTTTATAAAAAAAGTGATTATGAACTTGCGGAAGAAATATTAAAAACTATTGAAAGAAAAACTGGTCTTACCGCGACATGTGGAATTGGTCCAAATATGTTACTGGCAAAAGTTGCAATGGATACCGAAGCTAAAAAATATAAAAATGGAATTGCTAAATGGACTTATGATGATATACCTGAAAAGTTATGGACAATAAAACCACTTTCTAAAATGTGGGGGATTGGTCCAAGAATGGAAAAAAATTTAAACATATTAAATATATATTCCATCGGAGAACTTGCCCATACAGATAAAAATATGTTGAAAGATAAGTTTGGGGTAATGGGTCTTGAATTATGGAATCATGCTAATGGAATTGATTTAAGTAGAATATCTGATTTTAAAATACAACCAAAAGATAAGTCTTATAGCCATTCACAAGTATTATTTAAAGATTATGATGGTAACAATGTTAAATTAATTATTGCAGAAATGGTAGATGTTTTAGCATCTAGATTAAGAGCCAGCAAAAAAATGACTAGTGTTATTGGTTTTGGATTAGGTTATTCGAAAAATGTTCAAGGCGGGTTTTATCACTCAATAAAATTAGATAGTCCAACTGATAGTAGTAAAGAAATTATTAATATTTGTTTTCTAATATTAGATAGATATTATAATAATTTACCTATTAGAAAGGTAAGTATTTCTTGTGGTGGGTTAACTAAAAAGGCTGGTGTTCAACTTAATTTATTTGAATCAATCGAAGAAAAAGAAGAAGAAGTTAAAATAAATGATGCAATTGATAACATCAAAATTAAATATGGTAAAAATAGTATTGTAAAAGCAAGTAGTCTTTTGGAAGATTCAACCGAAATTGAAAGAAATAAAAAGATTGGAGGACATCATGAATAATGATCGTGGCATGATTAAATGGTTACCCTTTAATTCTTTGGTTAATAATAAAGAAGTGTTATATTCTATAGTTCATGAAAAAGAAAGAAAAGAAAAGCCTGTGTTAAGCCCAGATGAAATAACAAAAATAGAAAATAAGATAATTGATGCTTATTATATGAAAAGTTTAGTTTTAATTACCTATTTTAAAGGCGGGTTTTTTTATGAAGAAAAAGGAATTATCAAAAAAATAGACAATGTTTCTAAATTTGTCTATTTAAATAATTTAAAACTTTTATTTAATCAAATTATCGGAGTAACTGATACAAAATAATAATTGTTATCACTACTCTTTTTATATGTCCATTTGTATTCTTTTAAACTTTCTGTATTTGTAAAATTTTCTGTTACATTATAAGAAGTAATAATTTCATTTGATAATGCATTTGAATATATATTATATACTTCGTCAGACTTTACAACATAACCAAAGTATTCATAAATATATAAATAATTATCATCAGTTTCAGCTTTTTTAATACCTTTTATAACAAAGTTATCACTTTCTAAACATGCTAATGTTGGTCTTACAACTGTGCTTAAATCTTCATTAAATATTAAAAGTGATGCATTTTTTATTTCTTCATTAGATACTTCTTTATCTAAGTTATCACAGTTAATACCTAAGTAATTTAATACTATACTTAATTTATCGGTTAAAGACATTGTTTCTTTTTTTACTTCATTAGTTGCATATATTGTATTAAATAAATTATTTAATATATTTTTATTTGTAACATCTATTTTGTTATAGGTTTGTGTTACAATTATTGAATCTTTTCCTACTTCTTTTAGATTTTTTTTATTATCAGTAGTTGTTGTTTCTTTAGATGGATGTCCTTCGTTATAATATTTAAATCCAATGTAGAAAGGTTTAAATGTTCGGTATGCAAATAATAAAACTAAAATAGATATAATTATTGTACCAATTTGCTCTTTAGATAATTTACCTTTTTTAACTTCTTTTTTATTGTTTTTTTGATTTTCTAAGAAAGGAAATGTTTCTTCCACTTCTTGTAATAATGGTTTATTTTCATTCATCACTAATCACCCTATCATTATAATACCACAAATTTTTAAAATTAAAAAGTATAATTTAACTTCTTCTGTTAATACTTACTAATTCTATGTCATCTGTAAGTTGTTTTATTCTTTCAATTATTCTTCTTGCTTTAACTTTATCTTCACTATCTTTAGTAATTGATAAGTGTTGTTCTAATTCATCTATTGTAAGATTTGATGTGAAAAATGTCGTTAATTTATTATTCATTCTATATTGTAAAATAGTACCAAGGATTTCATCTCTACCCCATGAGGTTACATTTTCTGCTCCGATATCGTCAATAAGTAGGATATCTATATTTTGCAAATAATTTAATTTATCTTCCACTAAAGAGAAATCTTCTTTCATGTTTCTTAAAAGTTCTGGAAAATAAACTATTTCTATTTTAGCGTGTTTTTTATTTACTAATTCATTTAAAAGCGATGCAATTAAAAATGTTTTACCACTTCCAAAAGAGCCATGCAAATATAATCCTTTTAAAGTATTAATTGGTTCATAATTATCATAAAAATCTTTTAACCATTTTATTACTTTGATTCTATTTTTATCATTTATATCGATATCTTTCATTCTAGCACTAGCTATTTCATTTAATTTATTTTTCTTTTCTAATTCTTTTTTCTCTAATTCTTTTTGATACTTGCAAGGCATGTAAATAAATTTTAACGTTTCATCATAACTTGGATACAAAACATGTCCTTCCACTTTGTTTTTGCACATGAATAAACCTTTACAGTTTTTACAGTTTTTTAACTCATCACATGTATCAGTTAATTTGGTATTGTTTTTCATAACTACATCTTTAGGTAACTTTGTTCTTTTAACAAGTTTTTTAAAATCTTCATCTTGCATAGATATTTCAAGTTCTTTTTCTAAAGATGCATTTATTTTTTCACTTAATGTCATGTTTACTTTTTCCATTATTTAAACTCCTTTAGTAAGTTTTCTAATTCTTCTTTATCACTTTCTGATAATTCTTTTTGATCTACGACTTTATTAAACCAAACTGGTTCTTTAGAATCCTTTTTAACTGGATCAAGTTTTTTAGTAAATTTCTTATTTTCTTTTTCAGCAAATTCCATAGCTTCGGAAGCATTTTTTAAACCTGCTCTTTTCCATTGTCCTGCGATTGTTTCAATATAATTAGTTGCTAGTTTATTATTATTTTTTCTTAAGACATAATCAAGTAAAACATTTACTACTGCCGGGGGCATTTCCAAATCAATAATTAAGCTTTCAATTATTTTGATATCTCTATTTGTGGGTTTACTTCCGTGATATTTATTACGCAAGAAATCAACTGGGTTAATGCTTTCAAACATTTTAACAATTTTACCACGCATTGAATTATCACCATCTGGTGTTTTTAAATATTCTGGTTGTGAACGATAAATCAAGGTTGGTAATCCTCCGTTATTAAATTGATAAATCTTTCTTGCGGCGATACGTAAGTTATTTTTATCAATCATTCCATATTCATTTAATACACTTCGTATTAATTCCATCATTTTTAAACTATCAATTTTATAGATAAATGCCAGTTCATTTATCAATTCTTTTGTTTTTTTATTGAATGCTTTTTCATTTATTAATCCTTTTGGTATGCTTGATATAATTAAGTCAAAATCAACTTGATCTTTGACTGTTATATCTGATATACTTCTTTCTACTGTATCTAAAACTGGAATATTAGCATTACTTTCAAATACTTCATCCAAAGTTTTAGTTATATCTTGATAAGATTTTGTATCTATCTTTATTTTTTGATATTGTTTTTTTAAATAATCATATTCGGTTGCTCCGAGATTGTTATATAGTACAATATTAAGAATCGGATGATTAAAGAATTCATTCGGTGTTAATGGTGAATATAATTCATAGATATAATTATTTACATCTCCTTGTAAAAGATATGTTTTTAATAAACCTACACCTTCCAAAGCTAATCTTGCTTCTTTTAAAATTTTTAATGGAGTTTTTAAAATACTCATTAAATGATGATGTGTTAAGTCTCTTGATATTTGTTTATTTTCTTCTAAGTCTCTTACTAAGGTAAGATACAAGCATGTTGCTAAATGACCTATGATTGGTTCATAAAAAGAAATAAGATTTTTTTGGTCTACATCTGTTAAAATACTTTTGTTTATTACCATGTATCTATCTGCTGGTAAAAGTGTTATTTCTTTATCCATTTTGTACCTCACCTCACAACAATAATATTATAACAGATTGTACATAAAAGAACTAGTAATATTAATCTTTTTTTAAGATTTTTTTGAAAATGTAAATAACTAAACCAATAATTAAAATAATTATTACATATTCTTTATAAATTTTTAAATATTTTGTAATAACTATCCAGTTACTTTGAAATATTTTTCCAAGTGAAATAAGTATTGTATTCCATATTAAAGAACCACAAAAAGTATAAATTGTAAATGTTGTAATATTCATTTTACTAATACCTGCGGGTATAGATATTAAACTTCTAATAATGGGAATACATCTTCCAAAGAAAACAGAAATACTTCCCTTTTTATTAAACCAGTCGATTGATTTATTTATATCATTTAATTTTAAATGAAGAATTCTTCCTATTTTACTTTTTACTATTTTTTCTATTCTATCTTTGGTTAGTATTCTACCTAAGTAATATAAAAGAAATGCTCCGAAAAGAGATGAAAAAGATGATGTTAAAATTAAAAGTGATACACTTAAACGTGATGAATGAGTCATGAAACCCGCTACCAAAAGTATTACTTCTGATGGTATCGGCGGAAATATATTTTCAACTAAAATTAAAAAGAAAACTCCGATATAACCATATTTAGACATAATTTTTATTAATAAATCTTGCATAAATTACCTCGTTATTATTATATGAAAAAAACTAGCAATTATTTAAATTGCCAGTTTCAAATTTAATTATTTTCTTTTTTTGTCTTCTTCGAAGTACATAATGATATTTGAAGTAGTTACTTCAGCATCAGTATGTGGTGGTTCAATTAGATCTTCGTTTGGAATATCAATATCACCGATTGCATTTGTATAAATATATGTTACTTCGATAGTACCATTAATATAGTTTCCTTTAGTTTGTCCTTCAACAGTTAAGAATTCATAACCTGAAATGCATCCCTTAAAGTAGACATTAATAAAAAAGAGGGACTACAAAAATATG